>Ga0302157_10000297_pt1 | contig 65732 bp, 48 predicted proteins | sample I_Bog_N3_3_FD_193502 | JGI IMG/M metagenome (GOLD analysis project Ga0302157, IMG submission 193502) | Peat permafrost microbial communities from Stordalen Mire near Abisko, Sweden - I_Bog_N3_3 | ecosystem: Environmental > Terrestrial > Soil > Wetlands > Peat | place: Sweden: Abisko, Stordalen... | reverse complement strand
CTGCGTGCCCTAACCCCCCACCCAGATGCTTCAGATACCGCTCGAAATCTCGCAACTCGGTCATCAAGGCGCCTCCGTACTTGAAGAAGGACGTGCAACTCCTTGTTTTATAACACAGTAAGACTAGCGTCCGCGACATCCTTGACGCGGGCGCTTGCGCAACATCAATCCGCCATTCGGATGCGGGGCTAACCTTGGCGCGAAGATGTCCGCTCCACGCGGCGTCGACCTCCATGAGCACAGCTTTCCGAGCACCCGAGCCGGTCGGCGCCGCGGACCGAAATCTCCGAGCCGACGAGATCCTTCTCCATCGAGCCGAAGGTCTGGCCGCCGCTTCCGCCGTCAACGCCCTTCCTCGAGTTCTCCTGAGCCGCAACCTCGCAATCCTGTGTCGCGACGCCGACGGCGCGGAGGCCGGGCTCTTCGCGAGCGCTGCTTGCGAACTGGGCGCGCATGTCGCCTTCATCCCGGTGACGCTGTCCGACCAGAGTTCGCTGGCGGTGATCCGCGAGACCGCGCGCATGCTGGCCCGACTGTATGACGGCGTCGAATGCCTCGACACGCCGCCGCTCCTCGTCGAACTGATGCAGGAATCGGCGCCCATTCCGTTCTTCCTGGGGTTGTCCACCGACACCCAGCGCACGGCGGCGCTCGTGGAACGGCTGAGCCACATGCCAGGCGCACAGTCGACCGCTCGCAGGCGGGTCTTGCAGGCCTCGCTCGCCCAGGCGCTCGGCCTGTGACACCCTCCATGCCGCCAGGCGGGGCCACCAACCGGGCGCGCAGCCATCAAGACAATCCGTGCACAGGAAGAAGACATGTCCCCACAAGATCTCTATCGGCAGAAGCGCGTGACATCGACGGAGGCGGTCGACGTCATCCGGAGCGGTGACTTCATCCTGGTGCCGACCGGCGTCGGCGAACCGCCCGAACTCTTGACGGCGTTGTCAGATCGTCGCCGCGAGTGGACCGATGTGAAGGTATCGCAGATCCTGGCGATGCGCAGCTACGGATACATCGACGAGAGCACCGCCGCAAACGTGCGCCCCGTTGCACTCTTCTTCGGCGCGGCGACGCGGGCTGGAGGCCAGGCAGGCTGGATCGACTTCACGCCCAACTGCTTCTCCGAGATCCCGACCATGATCCAACGAGGCCTGATCGGCGCGGACGTGGTGCTCACGATGGCCTCGCCCATGGATGCGCATGGCTACTTCAGCATCAGCCTGGGCACTGACTACACCCTGGCGGCGATCGCCAAAGCTCGTTCCGTCGTCCTCGAGGTCAACCCCAACGTGCCCTTTGCCTGTGGGAACTGCCACGTGCACATCTCCCAGGTGTCGGCCTTGATCGAAAGCGATGCTCCCGTTCTGGAGGTCGGATTGCCGAAGATCGGCCCGGTACAGCAGGCGATCGGCGGCCTGGTGGCCGAGATGATTCCCGATGGCTCGACGCTGCAGATCGGCTACGGCGGCATTCCGGATGCCGTCGTGATGCAACTCACCCGGAAGCACGATCTCGGCGTGCACACCGAGATGCTCGGCGACGGCATCCTGACGTTGATCGAGTGCGGCGCCATCACGAATCGTCAGAAGAACTGGATGCCGGGCAAGATGATCGCCACCTTCGCGCTGGGCTCGGCGAAGCTCTACCGGTTCATGGATCGCAACCCGGCGATCGAAATGCACCCGGCAGACTTCACCAATGCGCCGCACATGGCGTCGCGCAACGACAACCTGATGGCCATCAACGCCACGCTGCAGATCGACCTGCTCGGCCAGTGCGGCTCCGAAAGCCTCGGCGGCGTCCCCTATTCGGGTACCGGCGGACAGGCCGACTTCGTTCGCGCGGCCAACCAGTCGCGCGGCGGCAAGTCCTTCATCGTGTTGCCATCCACCGCCGCCGGCAACACGATCTCGCGCATCGTCGCGACGCTGGCGCCCGGAACCCACGTCACGACGAGCAAGAATGACGTCGACCATGTGGTCACCGAATACGGTGTTGCGCAGCTGCGAGGCAAGTCCGCCAAAGAGCGCGCGCGCGAGTTGATCGCCATCGCGCATCCGGACTTTCGGAGCGAACTGAGCGACCAGGCCCGTCGCATGGACAGGCTCTGAACCCGGCCGCGGCGCTACCAGAGACGCTCGGCAGCATCCGGCGCACGCGCCAGCCTCCCCCTGGTCTGAGTCAGCGGCCTACAGCGTTCAGGGCAGCGGCTGCGGATGGCGGCAACTCGCGGCGAACTGATCTTTCGCAACACGCCTGCCCACGGCTGCAGTTTCAATGGACGTGATCACCTCCTCGGGAGACCGTCATGAAAGTTGGTTCGCTTTGCAGCCGCGCGATCGTCGCGATCGATGCCTCCGTCACGCTGCGCCACGCCGCGCAGGTGATGCTGGCCCATCATGTCGGCGCCCTGCTCGTGACGGTCGAGGCGGACGGGCGACGCGATGCACTGGGTCTCGTGACCGATCGGGACCTGGTCATCGCTTGCGTCGCGCGAGAGCTGGCGCCATCCGAGGTCCTCGTCGGCGGCATCGCGACCCGGCCTCTCATATCGATTGCCTCGTCTTCGAGCGCCTCCGACGCGGCCTCGCTCATGCATTCCTCCGGCGTGAGAAGGTTGCTGGTGATCGACGACGAAGGACAGGCCATGGGCTTGCTGTCGATCGACGACCTGCTGGAAGCCCTGCTGGCGCCGCTGCAACTGCTCGCCGGCGCCCTCAGGACGAACGTCGCAAGGGAAGAGACGTTGCGCAGCGGCGTGCTCTCACCCGTCAGCCCGCGCCCGTTCCTGCCGATGGTGGAACTCCCCGTACGGGCATGACGAGACGTCACTCGCGAACGCCCCGGCAAGGACCGGTCAGTGCTTCGCCCGGCCCGTGATTCGAGACGCGTCGTATCCCTGAAGAATCCGGATGTAGTTCGCGCGCTCGTAGGCCTGGGGATCCGCGGCATGGCGCTGTGCCAGCAAGCCTCTGATCCTTCCGGGGCCCTCCATGTCCCGGCGCTCGAGCCACAGGGCGAGCCCATCGACGAGCTCCTTCATGCGGCCGATTCCATGCTCCAGCAGCGCCGACGTCGTCATCACCGTATCGGCACCCGCCAGCAGGTACTTGACGACATCCTCGACGGTGTGGACCCCGGTGCTCGCGGCGAGGGACGCCGTGACGCGGCCATGCAGCACCGCCAGCCACAGCAGCGGCAGCCGCATCTCCGCGGAGCGGCTCAGCTCGAGGTCATTGACGATCCTGAGCTGGACGACGTCGATGTCGGGCTGGTAGAAGCGGTTGAAGAGCACGAGCGCATCGGCACCGGCCTGGCTGAGCTGGACGGCCATGTTGCCCGGCGAGCTGAAGTACGGGGCGATCTTGACCGCGACGGGAATGGAGACGCGCCGCTTGACGGCGAGCAGGATGTCGACGTAACGCCTCTCGATGTGGCTTCCATCGATGGAGATGTCGGTCGGAACGAAGTAGATGTTGAGCTCCAGCGCACTGGCGCCAGCATGCTGGACCTGCGTCGCGTAGTCTGCCCACCGCTCCTCGGTCGCGGCATTCAGGCTGGCGATGACGGGGATGCCGACCGCCTTGCGTGCGTTGGCGATGAGTTGCAGGTATCGATCCGCCGCCGCGCTGTTCGAGCCCTGGGCAGGAAAGTAGCTCGACGCCTCGGGCGAGCTGAGCATGCCCACGGAGACACGTCGCTCATGTTGATCCTCTTCGGCCTCGACCTGCTCGGCGAACATCGACGGCAGCACCAGCGCGCCGGCACCGGCATCCTCCAGCGCACGGATGTTGGGCAGTTCCGCGTTCAGCGGCGATGCCGACGCGATCAGCGGGCTGCGCAGCATCAGGCCCATGTAGCGCGTGGTGAGGTCCATGTCAGGCTTTCGCGATCGTCGCGACGGCGGCGTGTGGATCGGGTCGAGCCGGGCCGGCATGCGGCGCCGCCAGGATCTCGTATTGGCGATACTTCGCCGTCGCCGCCGTCTGCGCCCTGGCCATGACCTGCTCGGCCTCGGCCGGTCGGCTGCGTGCCAGCGACGTGAAGCGGATCTCGTTGCGCGCATAGTCCCCGAACGGGATCGTCGGTCGCGGCGAGTCGAGCCGGAACGGGTTCTCGCCGACGGTGCTCATGGCCGGACTGAAGCGCAGCAGCGGCCAGTGCCCGCTGGCCACCGCCAGGCCTTGTTGCTTCATGCCGAAGCGCATGTCGATGCCGTGCGCGATGCACTGGCTGTACGCGATGACCAGCGACGGGCCGGGCCAGGCTTCTGCCTCGCGGAACGCCTGCAGCGTCTGCTGCGGATTCGCCCCCATCGCCACCTGGGCGACATAGACGTTGCCATACGCGATCGCCTGCAGCGCCAGGTCCTTGCGAGCGGTGCGCTTGCCGGCGCTGGCGAACTTGGCGACGGCGCCGAACGGCGTGGCCTTCGAGGCCTGTCCGCCGGTGTTCGAATAGACACCCGTGTCGAGGATCAGGATGTTGACGTCGCGTCCGCTGGCCATCACATGGTCCAGGCCGCCGTAGTCGATGTCGTACGCCCAGCCATCGCCGCCCACCAGCCAGACGCTTCGACGCACCAGGTGATCGATCACCGACAGGAGGTTTCGCGCGGCCTCGCTGTCGATGCGCAGGAGCCTCGCCTTCAGTTCCGCGACGCGCGTGCGTTGCGCGCGGATGTCGGACTCCTCGATCTGCGCTGCCGCCAGGATGGCGTCCGCCAAGGCGGGGCCGACGTCGGGCGAAAGACCGGCCAGGAGGGTCCGCGCCAGCTCGAGATGCTTGTCCGCCGCCAGGCGAAAGCCCAACCCGAACTCGGCGTTGTCCTCGAACAGCGAATTCGACCACGCGGGCCCGCGGCCCTCGTGGTTCTTCGTCCACGGCGTGACCGGCAGGTTGCCGCCATAGATCGACGAGCACCCGGTCGCATTGGCGATCATGGCCCGGTCGCCGAACAGCTGGGACAACAGCCTCAGATAAGGCGTCTCTCCACAACCGGCGCAGGCCCCCGAGAACTCGAATGTGGGCTCGAGGAACTGCACGCCGCTGACGTTCGCGAAATTCACGCGCGCGCGGTCGTTGACGGGTAGTTGCTCGAAGAAGGCGATGTTGTCTCGTTCCGCCTCGACCAGCGGCGCCTTGGGCGCCAGGTTGATCGCCTTGAGGCCCGGATCGACGGGGCTGTGGGCGGGACAGGCTTCGATGCACAGCGCACAGCCGGTGCAATCCTCCACGTAGAACTGCAAGGTGAAGCGCGTCTCGGGATACCCGCGCGCATTGACGGGCGCCGACTTGAAGGTGGCCGGGGCGTCGACCAGCCGGTCTTCGTGATAGTTGCGGGCGCGGATCACGCTGTGCGGGCACACGAAGCTGCATTGCCCGCACTGGATGCAGAGATCCGTCTCCCAGACCGGCACGAAGTCCGAGATGTTGCGCTTCTCGTAGGCCGCGGTGCCCGAGGGGAAGGTGCCATCGATCGGCATCGCGCTCACCGGGAGTTCGTCGCCGAGTCCTCGCATGGCCATGGCCGTGAACTCACGCACGAAGGCCGGCGCGGAGGCAGGCACGATGGGCGGCAGGTCGAAACTGCTGCTCACCTCGCCCGGAACCTGCACGGCGGCCAGCCGCGCAAGTGCACCGTCCACCGCCGCGAAATTCCGGGCGATGACCGCCTCGCCCTTGCTGACATAGGACTTGCGGATGGACGCCTTGATCCTGGCGATGCCCTCCTCGCGCGGAAGCACGCCCGAGAGCGCGAAGAAGCAGGTCTGCAGGATCGTGTTGGTCAGGCCGGGCAACCCCGCCTCGCGCGCGGCATTGGAGGCGTCGATCACGTGGAACTTCAGTTCCTTCGCGATGATCTGCCGCTGGACGGACCGTGGAAGATGGTTCCACACGGCGCCAGCGGCGTGGACCGTGTTGAGCAGGAACGTCGCCCCGGGCGCCGCCAGCTTGAGCACGTCGATGCGCTGCAGGAAGTTGAACTCGTGGCACGCGACGAAGCTGGCGGTCTGGATCAAATACGGAGAGCGGATCGGACGCGGCCCGAACCTCAGGTGGGAGACCGTCTGGGCGCCCGACTTGTGCGAGTCGTAGACGAAATAGGCCTGCGCGTGAAGATTCCCGTCCTCCGCGAGGATCTTCGCGCTGTTCTTGTTCGCGCCAACCGTGCCATCGGCCCCGAGCCCGTAGAAGACGGCGCGTACCTCCTCGGCCGTCTCGAGGCTGAAGCCCGGATCGGCCTGCAGGCTGGTATGCGAGACGTCATCGTTGATCCCGACCGTGAAGCCGTTTCGCGGGGCCGGCTTCGTCAGTTCGTCGAAGACAGCCTTGGCCATCGCCGGATTGAAGTTCTTCGACGACAGGCCATAGCGGCCGCCGATGACGCGCGGCATCGCCCGGCGCGTGTCGCTCGCGATGGCGTGCGCCAGCGTCGTGACGACGTCCACGTACAGCGGCTCGCCGGGCGCACCGGGCTCCTTGGTCTGCTCCAGCACCGCGACGTGGCGGCAGCTCACCGGCAGCGCCGCCAGGAAGTGCAGCGCCGAGAACGGGCGATAGAGCCGAACCTGCAGGACGCCGACGCGCTCGCCCTTCGCGCACAGCGCCCGGGCGGTCTCCGCCGCGGTCTCCGCGCCGGTGCCCATGGCGATGATCACGCGCTCGGCGTCGGCAGCGCCGCTGTAGTCGAAGAGCTTGTAGCGCCGGCCCGTCAGCGCCCCCAGCTTGTCCATCGCCGCCTGGACGATGGCGGGCACCCTGGCATGGAACGGATTGACGGTCTCGCGCGCCTGGAAGAACGTGTCGGGGTTGTGCGCGGTGCCGCGAATGAACGGCGTCTCCGGGTTGAGCGCGCGGGCACGGTGCGCGCGCACCAGGTCGTCGTCGATCATCGCCCGGATGTGCTCGTCGTCGATCACCTCGATGGTGTTGATCTCGTGGGAGGTTCGAAACCCGTCGAAGAAGTGCAGGAACGGGATGCGGCTCTCGAGCGTCGCTGCCTGCGCGATCAAGGCGCAGTCGTGCGCCTCCTGCACCGACGCCGACGACAGGAGCGCGAAGCCCGTCGGGCGCACCGCCATCACGTCGGAGTGATCGCCGAAGATCGAGAGGGCCTGCGTCGCGATCGAGCGCGCGGCCACATGGAACACGGTCGAGGTCAACTCGCCCGCGATCTTGAACATGTTGGGCAGCATCAGCAGCAGCCCCTGCGACGACGTGAAGGTGGTCGTCAAGGCGCCCCCCTGCAGCGCGCCATGCACGGTCCCGGCCGCCCCGCCCTCGCTCTGCATTTCCTGGACGACGGGAACATTGCCCCAGATGTTCATCGTCCCTTCGGACGACCACTCGTCGGCGAGCTCGGCCATCGTGGACGACGGCGTGATCGGATAGATGGCACACACCTCGTTGACGCGGTAGGCCACGTGGGCCACCGCGGTGTTGCCGTCCAGGGTCGTGGTCTTGCGCATCACGCCACCTCTTTCGCATCGGCGGCATCGAAGGAGACGGCGTCGCTCGCGGGCTCGCGGATCATTTCCATCGCGTGACAAGGGCACTGGTCCACGCACACCGCGCAACCGGTGCATGCGGTCATGTCGATGCGGTAGCCGAGCGCCGGCCCGAGCTTGGCGATCGCCTCCTCGGGACAGGCCGCGTAGCAGTTGTCGCACTCGAAGCAGTTGCCGCAAGACAGGCAGCGCCTGGCCTCGTGCAGCGCAGACGGCGCGTCGAGGCCCGCGACGATCTCGTCGAAACCGCGCAGGCGATCGGCGACGGGCAGCTCTCGCTGCACCGACGGCGATGCGTCCGAGTAGATGGGCAGGTTCAGCATCGGGAAGGTCACGCCCCTGCTGGCGGTCGGCGGCAACGGGAGGTCTGCGCCAGCCAGCCACGCATCGATGTGCCGTGCCGCCCTCCTGCCGTGCCCCACCGCCGTGGTGACGGTGCGGTCACCGGGGACGAGGTCGCCGCCGGCGAACACGCCCGGCGCGCCGGTCATCATGTCCGGCGTCACCAGCACGGTGCCGTCGAGCTTGAACTCGACGCCTGCCAGCTTGCGCAGGAAGCCGCTGTCCGCCTGTTGGCCGACCGCCAGCACCACCGCGTCGGCCTGCAGCGTCTCGAACCGGCCCGTCGGCTGCGGCAGTCCTTGCGCGTCGAGCGCCATGAGTTCCACCTCGATCTGCCCGTCGACGATGTCGCGCACGCTGCTCAGCCACTTGATCCTGATGCCCTCGGAGACGGCTTCCTCGGCTTCGAAGGCGCGGGCCTCCATGTGCGCGCGGTCGCTGATGAAGACGATGATCGCCTCGTCGGCGCCCAGGCGTCGTGCGGTTCGTGCGGCATCCATCGCCGTGTTGCCGGCGCCGACGATCGCCACGCGGCGACCGAGCTTCGGCGGTGTCCCGGCGTCGTTGTCGTGCAGCAGGCCGATGGCCGTGAGCACCCGGCTGGCATCGCGGGCCGGGATGTCGATGCGCCTGGCCAGCTGCGTTCCGATGGCCAGGAAGACCGCGTCGAAATTTCCGGCCAGCTTCGCGGCGGCGACGTCGTCCACGCGGCGGTCGAGGACGATGCGGACGCCCATCGCCTCGACGCGCCGGATCTCCTTCATCAGGTCGGCGCGCGGCAGGCGGTAGGCGGGAATGCCGAAGTGCATCATGCCGCCGGGCACGGAGCCGGCTTCGTGGATCTCCACCGCATGTCCCAGGCGACACAGGTGGTAGGCCGCCGACAGCCCGCTCGGACCCGCGCCGATCACCAGCACGCGTCTGCCCGTCGTCGCTGCGATCGGGATCTGCCAGTTCTCGGTCGATGCCATGTCCCCGAGGAATCGCTCGACGGCGTGGATGCTCACGGCGCTGTCCAGCTGCTGGCGATTGCAGCCGGTCTCGCACGGGTGGTAGCAGACGCGACCGTGCACGGCAGGAAGCGGATTCGCCTCGACCAGCTTGAGCCAGGCCTTGCGGAAATGGCCGGCCTGCGCGTGTGCCAGCCAGCCCTGGATGTCCTCGCCGGCGGGGCATGCGCTGTTGCACGGCGGCAGCAGGCTCACGTACGAAGGCCGGCGTGTTCGTGCCGGGCCCGTGCCGCGGTGGCGAGTCAGCTCCACCTGGGGAGTCATGTCGTGGGGAAGCGTGGTCATGGCGGGATTTCCTGGAGCGGTCAAGCCGGCAAGGGTTGGACAAGCACGGCAATGGGCGGCTTGCGGATCGCCGAGCCCGTTTCCTCGAGGAGGACGGCCAGCACGATGGCCACCGCGATCCCGACGAGACCCAGCAGGCCCCACTGGCGGAAGTCCTGCAGATCCAGGGCTCCCCCCGCCGACATGCGCTGCAGGAGCCATCCCGCGAGCGGCGCCGCGACGGCACTCAACGTGAACACCAGGAAGTTCATGGCGCCCGTCGCACTGCCCTTGATGCGATCCGGGTTGACTTCCTTGATCATCGAATACGGAATCATCGCGGCGCCGGACGCGAAGCCGAACAGCAGCCCGCCCAGGTAGGGCGGCAAGGACGGCGCCGGCAGGTACAGGATCGCGGCGGCCAGCGCCAGCATCGCGCAAGCGCTCGCGATCAGCACCGGCTTGCGACGTCCGAGACGGTCGGCGACATAGCCCAGGATGGGCGCTCCGAAGACCCAGCCGAGCGGCACCATGGCGGCGCGATTGACCGCATCCGCATGCGCCACGCCGAACCCCGACTGCAGGATCGGCACGCCCCAGATCATGTCGCCGATCGTCGTCGGCAGGAACAGCAGGCCCGCGCAGAGTCCGCACAGGTACGACTGCGGGTTCGAGAGCACCTCCTTGTAGGGAGCGAACATCTCCCAGACGCCGCCCTGCCCGGCCGGTGTCCGATCCGGCTCCCTCGGCGTGGCGACGAACGTGATGACGGTCAGCACCGCGGCCAACGCTCCGGCGTAGATCCAGAAGTGCTGCCAGGTCACGACGCCATGGATGAGGGGCGAGACCACGAATTGCCCCGCGGAGCCGCCGAGCATGCCGAACATCTGCGTGGCACCCACCGCGGTGGCGAGCAGGCGCGCAGGAAAGCCGTGCGAGGCCAGGTAGACCGCGCCGATGAACGAGAACGCCGAACCGGCGCCTTGGAGCAGCCGGCCGACGTAGGCCTCGGTGACGGTGCCCAGGCCGAACAGCAAGGCGCCCACCGCCAGGCAGGCGATGCCGGCCGGGATCGACGCGCGCGCACCGTAGCGATCGAGCGCCGCGCCGGCCACGATGGCGAACGCCGCGTAGGTGTAGTAGTACATCCCCACGAGAGAGCTCAGGCCGAGCGCATCGAGACCCCAGGTCGTGCTCATCTCCGGCACCATCACCCCAGGTGCCGAACGCAGGGCGTACTGGACGAAGTAAAAAACTGCGCACAGCAGCCATGCCGCAATGAACTGCGGATGGAAATCTCCGCTCGCACGCCTGGCAAAGGATCGGGCTGCAGGATTCATGATCGGTCTCCACGGCGGCAACCGATGCATGACATGCAGCGCATCACCGTCCCGCGAGGCTATGCATGCCGGCGCGCAGCGTCCGTGCGTTGGAGCACACAGCGTGCACCCTGGCTGGCGGCACCCGTTCGCCGACTGCGAGTCGTGCCGGTTCTTGATCCAGCGCAAGGCGTCGGCCGCCAGCGTGCCTACGCTCAGGGCATCCGACGAACGAGCCGCTCTTCCAGTCACGCCGAGCCCGGCGCATCGAGAGCGGATCGTCACCCAGGCATTCCATGAAGAATCGATCCACCGGCATTTCATCGACGCGCGGTCCGGGCGCCCCAGTCGGGGCGACCACGATGCCAGACGCGCCCTCGAGCACGGAGTCGCCGTACAGGGTTTTCGACAGAGCGCTGCATGCGCAGCTCGCGCGCCTGACGAAGGGCATCTCGCCCGCGGCGCTGGCCGGTGCCTACGCCGACTGGTTCGTCCATCTGGCGATGTCGCCCGGCAAGATCACGGAACTGCTGACCCAAGGCCAGTGCCGGTGGATTCGCCTGGCCGCGCAGGGCGCGACCATCCCCGGCTCGCACTGCATCGAGCCGCTGGCCCAGGACAAGCGCTTCGAGGCCCCCGCGTGGCAACGCTGGCCGTTCAACCTGATCTACCGATCCTTCCTCCTCAACCAGCAGGGGTGGCAGGACGCCACCACCGGCGTGGAGGGGCTCGGCACGCATCACGAGCAGATGACGACGTTCTTCAACCGCCAGTGGCTCGATACGTTCTCGCCATCGAACTATCTGCTGACGAACCCCGAGGTCCTGGAGGAAACGGCGCGCAGCCTCGGCGGCAACCTCGTTCGCGGGCTGTTGAACCGGGCCGAGGACGCGACGCGGCTGGCGGACGGGCGGCCCTCCGCTGCGAATGAGCGCTTCCGGCCGGGTCAGGAGGTCGCGATCACGCCCGGACGAGTCGTGTTCCGCAACCACCTGATCGAGCTGATCCAGTACACGCCGCAGACACCGGCCGTGCACGCGGCGCCCGTGCTGATCGTGCCTTCGTGGATCATGAAGTTCTACATCCTCGACCTGTCGCCCGCCAATTCGATGGTGCGCTACCTCGTGGAGCGCGGCCATACGGTGTTCATGGTGTCGTGGAAGAACCCCGGCTCGGACGACCGCGACATCGGCATGGACGACTACCTCGAATCGGGCGCGATGGCGGCGCTCGACGCCGTCTCCGCCATCGTTCCGAAGCGAAAGATCCAGGCGGTCGGCTACTGCCTGGGCGGCACGTTGTTCTCCATCGCGGCGGCCACCCTCGCCCGCGACGGCGACACGCGCCTGGCCTCGTTGACGTTGCTCGCCTCGGAGACCGATTTCAGCGAGCCGGGCGAACTCGGACTGTTCATCGACGAGAGCCAGCTCGCCACCCTCGACGACACGATGTCCGAGAGCGGCTACCTCGACGGCAAACAGATGGCCGGCGCCTTCGCCATGCTCAATTCCCGCGACCTCGTCTGGTCGCGGCTCGAGAACGAAACCCTCATGGGCCGCAGCCAGCCCGTGAGCGACCTGATCGCGTGGAACGCGGACGCGACGCGCATGCCCTGGCGGCAGCACCATGAATACCTGCACAGCCTGTACCTGCGCAACGACCTGGCCGAAGGCCGCTACCTGGTCAAGGGCAAGCCGGTCGTCCTGTCGGACATTCGCGTGCCGATGTTCGTGCTCGGCACCCAACGCGACACCGTGTCGCCGTGGCAATCGGTCTACAAGATCCACCTGCTCACCCCTGCGGATCTGAGCTTCTGCCTGACCAGCGGCGGCCACAACGTCGGCGTCGTCAACCCACCCGGTCCCGGCGTCAAGCGCAGCTATCAATTGGCCAGGCGCGCAGCGGGTCAGCGCTACGTCGATCCGCAGACCTGGGCCATGACCACGCCGCCTCACGAAGGTTCGTGGTGGCCGGCCTGGAGCGCCTGGCTGGGCCGGCACGGCGGCGATGAAGTCGCGCCGCCGACCATGGGACGCAAGACGGGCCGCGGCCGCAAGGCCGAGGCACTGGTCGATGCGCCCGGCCATTACGTCCTGGAGGCCTGAGCCATGGACGCGTCAACGCCCACGAGCTCCGGCAGCCTGACTCTGGCCGGCAAGAAAGGCCTGATCGTCGGCATCGCCAACGAGCACAGCATCGCCTGGGGCTGCGCCAAGGCCATTCGCGCGCAGGGCGGAGCGCTCGCGGCGACCTGGCTGGACGAGCGCGCACGACCCTTCGTGCAGCCCCTCACCGAACAACTCGGCGTGGAGATCGCGGCAGCGCTCGACGTGACCTCGCCGGGGCAGATGGAAGCCGTCTTCGCGGAGATCGAACACCGATGGGGACAGCTCGACTTCGTGATCCATTCCATCGCGTTCGCGCCGGCCGCCGACCTCCACGGACGCGTCGTGGACAGCAGCAGCGCCGGCTTTTCCCGCGCCATGGACATCTCGTGCCACTCCTTCATCCGGATGGCCCGCCTGGCCGAACCCCTGATGAAGAACGGGGGCGCCCTCATCACGATGAGCTACTACGGGGCGCAAAGAGTGATCCCGAACTACGGCATCATGGGGCCCGTCAAGGCCGCGCTGGAGGCCGTCGTCCGCTCGCTGGCCGCCGAACTCGGGCCAAGGGGCATCCGGGTGCATGCGGTGTCGCCCGGGCCGATCAGGACGCGCGCGGCATCGGGCATCGGCGAATTCGAGCGGCTGCTCGACGACGCCGCGTCGCGTGCGCCCGAACATCAACTGGTCACGATAGCCGACGTGGGGGCCGCCACGGCCCTGCTCTGCAGCGACGCGGCGCGCGCACTCACGGGCAACGTCGTCTTCGTCGATGCCGGCTACCACGTGATGGGCTGAACGAGATGACCGATGCCTCGCTCGCTCTTCCCTCGCGCTCGCCGGACGATCACCGCGCCGACATGCTCGAGAACCACCCCTTTTCCGAGATCCGCGTCGGCGACGGCGCGAGCCTCGTTCGCGCCGTGACCGATCGCGACATCCAGCTGTTCGCGGCCGTCTCGGGCGACGTCAATCCGGCCCATGTCGACGCGCTCTACGCGAAGAGTACGCGCTTCCACGGGATCATCGCGCACGGCATGCTGGGCGCCTCGCTCATCTCGACCGTGCTCGGCACCCGCTTTCCCGGGCCAGGCACGATCTACCTCGGGCAATCGTTGAAGTTCCTGAAGCCGGTCCATGTCGGCGACACGCTGACGGTCAAGGTGACGGTGCGCTCGATCGAGGCCGCGCACCATCGGCTGGTGCTGTCGACGACCTGCATCAACCAGGATGGCGACACCGTCATCGACGGCGAGGCCGAGGTCATGGCGCCCCTCGAGAAGCTGCAGATTCGCCGCACCGAATTGCCCGAGCCGCTGATGGCGGACAAGAACCTGCGCTACGGCCGGTTGCTCGCGGCCGCCGCGCGACACGCGCCGATGCGCATGGGCGTCGTCCATCCCTGCAGCCTGGACGCGCTCGAGGGCGCTGTGGACGCCGCCCGGCTGGGCTTGATCGAGGCCGTCCTCATCGGGCCGTCCGCGCGCATCCGCGGCCTCGCGGCCGACAACGGCATCGACCTCACCGGATTGGTCCTGGTCGACGCGCCCCACAGCCATGCCTCCGCCGCGCAGGCCGTGGCGATGGCCCGCGCGGGCGAGGTCGCCGCCCTGATGAAAGGCAGCCTGCACACCGACGAACTGCTCGCCGAAGTGGTCAACGCCGAGCGGGGCCTGCGCACCTCGCGCCGGATGAGCCATGTCTTCGTGCTCGACGTGCCGCGCTATCCCAAGCCACTGCTGATCACCGATGCGGCCATCAACGTGGCGCCCGACTTCGCCGCCAAGATCGACATCGTGCAGAACGCGATCGACCTGGCGCACGCCCTAGGAACGCCGCGACCGAAGGTGGCGATCCTTTCCGCCGTCGAGACCGTGACGCCGAAGCTGCGCTCGGCCATGGACGCCGCGGCGCTCGCGAAGATGGCCGACCGCGGCCAGATCACGGGCGCGCTCGTCGATGGGCCGCTCGCCTTCGACAATGCAGTCTCCCTCGCGGCGGCAAAGACCAAGGGCATTCGATCGGAGGTCGCGGGCGATGCGGACATCCTCGTCGTGCCCGACCTCGAATCCGGCAACATGCTTGCCAAGCAGCTCGAATACCTGGGCGACGCGCAGGCGGCGGGCATCGTCCTCGGCGCGACCGTCCCCATCGTCCTGACGAGCCGCGCCGACTCGGCGCACTCCCGCATCGCCTCGTGCGCGATCGCGCTGCTGTGGCACGGCTTCCAGCGCCGGAGCGCCGAGGCGCCGACGGTGGCGCAGGGGGAGGCGTGAGCGGCGCCATCATCGTCCTCAACGCCGGCTCGTCCAGCATCAAGTTCGCCGCATTCGCGTGCGACGCGGCCTCCCACGAGTTGTCCGGTCGCCTGTTGCACGGCGAGATCGACGGCGTCGGCGCCGCATCCCGACTCATCGCGTGGGACGCCGAGGGCAGGCCGCTTCAGGCGGACGACATCGTCGACACGTCGGATCAGACTCAAGACCAGGAGCAGGCGCTGACGCGTCTGTTCGGATGGCTGGAAACGCAGCTTGCCGACCGCAGCCTGCTCGCGGTGGGCCATCGGGTCGTCCACGGCGGAGAACACTTCGTCGGACCGGTGGTCGTCGACGCCGCGATCCTGGCGCAACTGGATGCGTTGAGCCCGCTCGCGCCCCTGCACCAGCCGCACAATCTCGCGGCGATCCGGGCGATCGATCGGCTGCTGCCCGGGCTGCCGCAGGTCGCCAGCTTCGACACCGCCTTCCATGCCACGCAAGCGTGGGTCGAGCAGGCCTATGCCTTGCCGAGCCGCATTCGCGACGCCGGCGTCCGTCGCTATGGCTTCCACGGGTTGTCCTACGAGTACATCGCGAGCGTGCTCCCGGCGCATCTCGGACATCTCGCCAGCGGCCGCGTGGCGGTCGCGCACCTGGGCAACGGCGCCAGCCTGTGCGGGCTGCGCGCGCGCCGCAGCGTGGCGACCACGATGGGCTTCACGGCGCTCGACGGACTCATGATGGGCACGCGTTGCGGCAACCTGGACCCCGGCGTGGTGCTGTACCTGCAGGCGACTCTCGGCATGAGCGTCGCCGAGGTGGAGCACATGCTCTATCAGGAGTCCGGCCTGCTGGGCGTCTCCGGAATCTCAGGCGACATGCGCACGCTCGAGGCCAGTGCCGACCCGCGTGCCGAAGCAGCCATCGCCCTGTTCGTCCACCGGATCTCGCGCGAACTCGGCAGCCTGGCGGCCGCGCTCGGCGGACTCGATGCGCTCGTCTTCACGGCCGGCATCGGCGAACACAGCGCCGTGGTGCGCGCGCGCGTCTGCGCGGCGGCGGCGTGGCTGGGCATCGAGATCGACGACCCGGCCAATCGCGCGGACGCCGATCGCATCGACAGTCCCGCCAGCCGCGTGGCCGTCCGCGTCATTCCCACCGACGAGGAAGCGATGCTGGCACGCCATGCCTGCGAGCAGCTTGCCGCCGCGAGGGCGCGATGACCGCGAACACGGGGACCATCGTCGCGGTGCGCGGCAGCGTCGTCGACGTCCGCTTCGACGCCGTGCTGCCGCCCATCCGCAGCCTGCTGCGCACCGGCCCGGGCGGCGCGGTCGCGATCGAGGTGCTTGCGCAGCTCGATGCGTGGCGCGTCCGCGGTATCGCGCTGACGTCCACGCAGGGACTCGCCCGGGGCATGTCCGTGGAAGACACGGGCGCGCCGTTGCAGGCCCCGGTCGGACCGGCGATCCTGTCGCGCATGTTCGACGTGTTCGGCCGGCCGATCGACCGCCTGCCTGCGCCCGAGGGCACGCGGTGGCGATCGGTGCACCGCGAGCCGCCGCCGCTGACCCACCGGTCGACGCAGTCCGTGGTGTTCGAGACCGGCATCAAGGCCATCGACGTCCTGCTCCCGCTGGAGACGGGCGGAAAGGCCGGCCTGTTCGGCGGCGCGGGCGTCGGCAAGACGGTGCTGTTGACCGAGCTGATCCACAACATGGTCGGCCACCACGACGGCGTCAGCATCTTCTGCGGCATCGGCGAACGCTGCCGCGAGGGCGAGGAGCTGTACAACGACATGAAGCAGGCCGGCGTGCTGCCCGACATGGTGATGGTCTTCGGCCAGATGGACGAACCACCCGGTGCGCGCTTTCGCGTTGGGCATGCGGCGCTCACGATGGCGGAGTATTTCCGCGACGACGAGCACCGCGACGTGCTCCTGCTGATCGACAACATCTTCCGCTTCATCCAGGCGGGCTCGGAGATCTCCGGTCTGATCGGCCAGATGCCGTCGCGCCTCGGCTACCAGCCGACGATGGGCACGGAGCTGTCCGGGCTGGAGGAGCGCATCGCCAATACCGACTCGGGCGCCATCACGTCGATCCAGGCGGTCTACGTCCCCGCGGACGATTTCACCGATCCGGCGGCGGTTCACACGTTCTCGCATCTCTCGGCCTCCATCGCGCTGTCGCGCAAGCGCGCGAGCGAAGGGCTCTACCCCGCCGTCGACCCGCTGCAGTCCAACTCCAAGATGGCGACGCCGGGCATCGTCGGCGCGCGTCACTACCAGCTCGCACAGGACATGCGGCGCACCCTGGCCCAGTACGCGGAGCTCAAGGACATCATCGCGATGCTCGGACTGGAGCAACTCGCGCCGGAGGATCGCAGCCTGGTGGGTCGCGCGAGGCGGCTGGAGCGCTTCCTGACACAGCCCTTCTTCACGACGGAACAGTTCACCGGCACCGCGGGCAAGGCCGTTGCGCTGAAGGACTCCCTCGACGGCTGCGAACGCATCCTGCGCGACGAGTTCAAGGACTATCCGGAGAGCGCGCTGTACATGATCGGGGCTATCGGCGAGGCGCGTCCGCGCGCCGAGGTCGTGATCGCCCCCAGCCCGGAGCCGGCATCCGCCGCGGCCACCCCATGAATCTCGAAGTGCTGCTGCCCTTCAGCGTCTTCCTGCGGGCAGACGACGTGTCGCGCATCGTGGCGGAGACACCGGGCGGCTCGTTCGGGCTGCTGCCGCATCGGCTGGACTGCGTCGCCGCGCTCGAGCCCGGCATCCTGACCTTCCAGACGGCGGCGGGCGGCGAGACCTTCCTCGCGGTCGATGCCGGCATCCTGGTCAAGTGCGGGGATGGCGTGCGGGTGTCCGTGCGACGTGCCCTGGCGGGTGGCGATCTCTCGCAGCTGCGCGAAGCCGTCGAGCGCCAATTCCGCGCGCTCGACGACCAGGCACGGAGCCTTCGCGCGGTGCTGGCCAAGCTGGAATCGGGCTTCGTCAGCAGACTGGCAACGCTGCGTCATGGCTGATCGCGACGACACCCCTTCGCGCCTTCCCGAGCAGGTCGGCGTCAAGGCGACCCGCAAGCTCGACGCGCGTCGTCGCGGCGCCCCGCGCGTCTGGACGGGACTCGGCATGATGGGCCTGATCGGCTGGTCCGTCGTCGTTCCCACGCTTGCCGGAGCAGCGCTCGGAACCTGGCTCGACGCGAATCACTCCGCGGGCCGCCACTGGACGCTGGCGCTGCTGGTCGCCGGACTCACGCTGGGCTGCTTCAACGCGTGGCGTTGGGTGGCGCGGGAAGACGCGGCCATTCACCGCGAGACCGGAGGACACGATGCGCGCGATTGATCTCGTCGCCTGGCTGCTCTGCCTGCTTGGCGGCGTCGCGTTGGGCGGCTTCTTCTTCGGCGGACTGTGGTGGACGGTGCGCGCCATCGTCGGCTCGCGGCGTTCGGCGATGCTGCAGCTCGCCAGCCTGCTGGTCCGCACGACGGCCACGCTGGCAGGCTTCTACCTCGTCGGCGGCGGCGACTTCAGGCGCCTCGTGGCCTGCCTGGCGGGCTTCGTGCTGGCGCGTACGCTCGCGGCGCGCTGGGTTCGAACGTCCGCGCTGCCTTCGCCTATTCCGGAGGCATGACGTGAGACTCGGCCCCGACCAATGGATCTTCTGGCAGCTGGGCATCGTCAAGATCGATGCCACGATCGCCTTCACCTGGGCGCTGATGCTGGGCCTCACGCTGTGCGCCTGGCTGGTGACCCGCCGCCTGTCGACCAACCACCAGCGTTCGCGTTGGCAGAACGTGCTCGAGATCGTCGTGACCGCCATCGAAGGCCAGATCGCGGACGTCGGGCTGCACGGCCCCCGCGTCTACCTGCCCTTTGTCGGCACGCTGTTCCTGTTCGTGGCGGCGTCGGCCCTGTGCACCATCATCCCGGGATTCGAGCCGCCCACCGGCTCGTTGTCGACCACCACGGCATTGGCGATCTGCGTGTTCGTCGCGGTGCCGTTCTATGGCATCCGGGGACGCGGCCTGCGCGGCTACCTTCGCTCCCACCTCGACCCGACGCCGATGATGCTGCCGTTCAACATCATCAGCGAGCTCTCCCGCACGCTGGCGCTGGCGGTGCGCCTGTTCGGCAACATGATGAGCGGCGCGATGATCCTCGGCATCCTCCTCACGATCACGCCATTCCTGTTCCCCATCGTCATGACGGCGCTCGGCCTGCTGACCGGCATGGTGCAGGCCTACATCTTCAGCATCCTCGCGACCGTCTACCTGGCCGCCGCCGTCAACAGCGACGAGCGCCCCGAAGACGCCGTCTCCGTCGCACCCACTTGAACCGATGAAAGAAGGACTTCCATGGACAGCATGACCCTCATCGCGGTGGCGTCGATCGCCATCGCAGGACTCACGACCAGCTTCGGCTGCATGGGCCCGGCGTTCGCCGAGGGCCGCGCGGTCGCGACCGCCCTCACGGCGCTGGCGCAGCAGCCAGATGCCTCCGCGACCATCACCCGAACCCTGTTCGTCGGCCTGGCGATGATCGAGTCCACCGCGATCTACTGCTTCGTGGTGTCGATGATCCTGATCTTCGCCAACCCGTTCTGGAACGCAGCGATCGCCCACGCCGCCGGAAAGTGACCCATGTTGATCGACTGGTTCACCGTCGGCGCGCAAGTGCTCAACTTCGTCGTCCTCGTCTGGCTGCTGAAGCGCTTCCTCTATCGGCCGGTGCTCGACGCCATCGACGCCCGCGAGGCGCGCATCGCGCAACAGATCGCGGCGGCGACCGCCACGCAGGCCTCGGCGCTGCGCAAGGAGCAGGATTTCGAACGCCGCAACGAAGACTTCGATGCCCGGCGCGACACGCTGCTGAAGCAGGCGACGGTCGCTGCGGATTCAGAACGGCAGCGGCTGGTAGCGGCGGCACGCGAGGCCGCCGATGCCGTCGCCATGCAGCGGCAGGATGCCGATCGCCACGACGCCTCCAACCTTGGCCGCGCACTTGCGGACCGCACGCGCGCCGAGGTCTTCGCGATCGCGCGACGCGTGCTGGTCGACCTGGCGGACACGCCGCTGGATGAGCGCATCGCCGCCGTCTTCCTGCAGCGTCTCCACGCGCTGGAGCCGGACGCGTTGACGGCGCTGGCATCCGGGCTCGACAAGAACCACCCGCGCGCGATCGTCCGCAGTGCGTTCGAGCCGGGCGTCGCGCAGCGCGAGATCCTGCGCACGGCCGTGGTCGCGGCGTTGGCACCGCGGCAGAAGGAAGCCACGCCTGCGCTCGACGTCGTCTTCGAGACGGCCTCCGACCTGCTGGGCGGCGTCGAACTGGTCGTCGGCGGACGCAAGCTGGCGTGGAATGTCGACCAGTACATGGACGCGCTCGAACAGGTGCTGGCGCCGGCGCTGCCGGCCACGAAGACAGACGAGCAGGCTGTCCCTGCGCGGTCTGCCGCTGCCGTCCCGGAGGCCGCGACATGAGCGCGCTCGGCGATGTCATCGACGACACGTTCGCCGCGATGGGCCGGTCGCGCGTCGCGTTCTCGCCCAGGCTGGAGTTGCGCGAGACCGGCACGCTGGTCAGCGTGTCCACCGGCGTGGCGCAGGTCTCCGGCCTTCCGGGCGCGGGCTTCGACGAACTGCTGCGATTTGCCGGTGGCGCGCAAGGCATCTCGTTCAACCTGGACGAGGAAGCCATCGGCGTGATCCTGCTCGACGACAGCTGGAAGCTGCACGCCGGCGACCCGGTCGAGCGGACAGGCCGCGTGATGGACGTCGCCGTCGGTGACGCCCTGCTGGGCCGGGTGATCGACCCGTTGGGCCGACCGCTCGACGACCTCGGCCCGATCGACGCCGGCGCGCGCCGTCCGATCGAATGCGCGGCCGCGCCCATCATGGACCGTTCCGCCGTGAACGAGCCGCTGCAGACCGGCATCAAGGTCATCGACGCGCTGATTCCGGTCGGTCGCGGACAACGCGAACTGATCCTCGGCGACCGCCAGACGGGCAAGACGGCGATCGCGATCGACACCATCCTCAACCAGCGCGGGCAGGACGTCCTCTGCGTCTATTGCGCGATCGGCCAGCGCGCGTCGGCGGTCGCCAAGGTCATCGCGACCCTGAAGGCCCAGGGCGCGCTCGCCTGGACGGTCGTCGTGGTGGCCGCGGGCGATCGGCCGGCGGGACTCTCGTATATCGCGCCCTACGCGGCCACCAGCATCGCCGAGCATTTCATGGAGTCCGGACGCGACGTGCTGATCGTCTACGACGACCTCACGCAGCATGCGCGCGCCTACCGCGAGCTGTCGCTGCTGCTGCGACGCCCGCCCGGGCGCGAGGCATTCCCGGGCGACATCTTCTACCTCCACTCGCGCCTGCTCGAGCGCTCGACGCATCTGTGCCGCGAGCGCGGAGGCGGCTCGCTCACCGCGTTGCCGATCGTCGAGACCGAGGCGCAGGACATGTCGGCCTACATCCCGACCAACCTGATCTCCATCACCGACGGACAGATCTACCTGTCGCCCACGTTGTTCGAGCTGGGCGCGCTGCCGGCCGTCGACGTCGGCCAATCCGTCTCGAGGGTCGGTGGCAAGGCGCAGGGCGTCGCGTTTCGCACGCTCGCAGGCGACCTCAAGCTCGCCTACGCGCAGTTCGAGGAACTCGAGACGTTCTCGCGGTTCGGCGCACGGCTGGACGAGGCCAGCCGCAAGTCCATCGAGCACGGGCGGCGGCTGCGCGCATGCCTGCAGCAGCCGGAGTCGCATCCTGTTCCGCTCGGCGAACAATTGTTGCTGCTCCACGCGCTCGCCGCAGGACTGTTCGACGACGTCGCCCTGCCGAGAATGCCCGAAGCCGAGGCGGCGGTGCGCGCAGCAGCCGAACGCGTGGGGCAGGCGCTACGCACGAAGCTGCAGGAGGCCGCGGCCCTGACGGACGCCGAGGCAAGCCAGGTCGTCGCGATCGCACGCAGCGCGCTGGAGTCGCTCAGCGGCCCGGGCACGCACTAGCCATGACCGAATCGACAGCCGGCCTGCGGCATCAGATCTCCAGCGCCACCGATCTGCGGTCGGTCGTTCGAACGATGCGCGCCCTCGCGGCCTCGAACATCGGGCACTACGAGAGAGCGGTCGCGGCCCTGATCGGCTACGACCGCACGATCGAGCTGGGGCTGGGGGTCTGCCTGCGCGCCCAGGTCGAGGTCGCACCGACCGATGACGCGCCGCCCGCGCCAAACCGGCGTCGACAGCGCGCCGCCGGCGTCATCGTCTTCGGATCGGACCAAGGCCTCGTGGGTCCGTTCAACGACACGATCGCCGATCATGTGATCGCGAGTTCCGCGCAGCTGCCTCGAGCGGCCGTCTGGGCGGTGGGTGACCGCGTCGCGGCGCGCCTGGTCGAGGCCGGCATCCCGGTGATCAAGTCCTACGCGGTGCCGACCTCGGTCGAAGCCATCGACGCGCTGGTCGGCCGCCTCCAGGTCGACGTCGAGACGCATCCCAGCCAGCTCGATGGACCGCAACTCCAGGTCTTCCACAACCAACCGCTGCCCGGCGCGCTCTATCGACCGACGGGCCAACGACTGCTGCCGCTGGATGCAACGTGGATCGCGACCATGACGGCCACGCCCTGGCCCGCGCCGGGCTTGCCCGAGGTGGTCGGAGACGGCGCCGCGACCCTGCGTGCGCTCGTGCGCGAATACCTGTTCGTCTCGCTCTATCGCGCCTGTGCCGAGTCCCTGGCCAGCGAGAACGCGAGCCGCCTGGCCGCCATGCAGCGAGCCGACAAGAGCATCGCCGACCTGCTCGAGACCCTGCATGGCCGCTTCGCGCGGCTGCGCCAGGGCGCCATCGACGCCGAGTTGTTCGACGTGACCTCTGGCTACGAAGCGCTGTCGCCGCGTCGGGCAAGCTGACTCAGGCGGCGCGGTCGATCCGCGCCGCCCCGGGCGGCGCCAGCTCGAACGCGAGCACGCGATCGCACAGTGCGACCACGGCGACGCGGTGCGTCACGACGATCAGCCCCTGGCCGGTCACGTCCAGCCGAGCCTTCAATCCGCGCAGCACAGCCGACTCGGTACGATCGTCGAGGCCCGCGGTGGGTTCGTCCAGCAACAGCCACGGCGCGTCGCGCAGGAGCGCACGGGCGAGTGCGAGGCGCCGGCGTTCGCCGCCGGACAGGCGCGCGCCGTCCTCTCCGATCCAGGTGTCGAGCCCCTGGGGCAGTTCGCGCACGCGCTGGTCCAGCGACGCATCGGAAAGCGCCTGCCACAGCGCGGCGTCGTCCGCCTGGCCGGCCAGCAGGAGGTTGTCGCGCACCGTGCCGGCGACCAGGCTCGCGTCCTGCGGCAGCCAGGCGAACGTGTCGCGCAGCGCTGCCAGGCACAGGCCGGCCGCGTCGCGTCCGTCGATGCGCAGGGCGCCCGGTGCGGCCTCGCGCAGCCCCATCAACGTCTCGACGAGTGTCGTCTTGCCACAGCCCGATGGCCCGGTCACCGCGACGCGCGCGCCGGGCGCCAGGCGAGCGGCGATCGGTGCCGACAGCACGATCTCGGGACGCGTGGCCCGCACCGCGGCCAGCGTGAATGGCAACGCCGGTGTCAGCAGGTCGTCGAGCCGCCGCCGCGCCTCGTTCGCGACGCCGCGGTGGGCCAGCGCCCGCAGCAATGGCGCGGCGCCATCGATGGTCATCGCGGCCGCCAGCCCGGCGAGCGCCGCGAGCGGCACGCCGGCCCCCCGCGCCAGCCACAGCGCGCCGCCCGCGGCCAGGCCGATCGCGCCAGCCTGCACGAACTCGAACAGCGCGAGTGCCGCTGCATGGCGGCGCTGCGCCAGGTCCAGCGCGGCACTGCAGCGACCGGCCGTCTCGCCGGCCCAGCCTTCGAGCGCGTAGCAACGCAGTTCGACCTGCGACGACTCCAGGAAGGCCAGCTGCGCCTTCAATGCGCCGGTGGCGGCCCGCACGGCGACGGCGGTCGTCGCGGCGCGGGCCGACAGGCGTCCCGCCGCCAGGAGGAGCCCGGCCAGGCACGCCAGCGTCCAGAGCGCGGCGGCGCCGCTCGCCAGCGCTGCCAGGCCGACGCCGGAGACCGCCGCGGCGCCCGCGCCCGCCAGCGCGCTGCGCTGCGCGAGTTGCAGCTCGACCGCCTGCACGTCCTGCACCAGCGCCGTGGAAGCCTCGCCCGATGCGACCGCCAGCGCGCGCCCCGGCGTGGTGGCCGCGATCGCGGCGAACAGCGCCGGGCGCACGCTCGCCAGGGTGCGCAGCGCGGCATCGTGGCCGATCAGGCGTTCACCGTAGCGCGCCGCGGTGCGTGCGATCGCCAGCAGCCGGATGGCGGCGCTCGGCAGCATGTAGTTGAAGGCGGCGGCCACGGCGACACCGCCGGCGCCCGCGGCGGCCGACGCCGCGATGAACCAACCCGAGACACCCAGCAACGACACCGCGGCGAATCCCAGCACGACGGCGCACGTCGAGGCGTGCCGGAAGCGTCGCGACTGGCGCGCGCGCCCTGCGGCCAGCAGGTCGTCGAGGCCGCCGTTCATGACGACGCTCCCAGGCGAACCACCACGTCGGCCAGCGCGGCCACCCGCTCGCTGTGTGTCGCGATGATCGTCGTGCGGCCCGCGCGCGCACTGGCGATGGTGGCGATCAGCGCGGTCTCGGCCTCGTGGTCGAGATGCGCCGTCGGTTCGTCGAGCAGCCAGACCGTGCTGGGCTTCAGGAGCGCACGCGCCAGCGCGAGACGGCGTCGCTCGCCGCCGGACAGCTGGCCGCCGCGTTCGTCGAGGCTCGCCTCGAGGCCGCCGGCGCGTCGCAGCAGCGCGGCGCCGAGGCCGGCGCCGGCGATGGCGGCCGCGACCTCGTGCGCCTCGGCGCCAGGGGCCGCGAGCAGCAGGTTGTGGCGCAAGCTCCCGGGCACGATCAGTGTCGTCTGCCCGACCCAGGCGGCCCGCGCGGCGACGCCGTGACGCTCGTCCAGCGGTTCACCGTCGATCAGCACCCTGCCCGCGCTCAGCGGCGCCATTCCCAGCAGCAGGCGCAGCACGCTGGTCTTGCCGCTGCCCGACGGACCGAGCAGCGCGAGCGTGCGGCCCGGCCGCAGCTCGAACGACAGGCCCGCGACGACGTCGCGTGCCTCGTCCTCGAAACGGATGGCCACCGCTTCGAAGCGGATGGCGGGCGCGCGCAGGCCGGCGGATGGCGACGACGCGACCGGTGCGCGCGGCACGCCCTCGAACGCCTCGATGCGCGCGGCCGCGGCCAGCGCCGCGGAGCGGTCGTGGTACGCCGCCGCGAGACGCCGCATCGGCGCGTAGAACTCGGGCGCGAGCGCCAGCACGAAGAACGCGCGCCCGAGGTTCAGCCGCTCGGGGACGTGGAACGGCAACAGCCCGAGCAGGTTGAACCCGGCGTACACCGCCACCAACGCGACACACAGCGCGGAGAAGAACTCCAGCACCGCCGACGACAGGAAGGCCACGCGCAGGACGGCCACGGTGCGACGCGCGACCTCGGCGGCGGCGTCCGCCAGCCGGCGCGTCTCGCGTGTCTCGGCGCGGAATGCCAGCACCACCGGGAGCGCGCGCAGACGGTCGACGAACAGTCCGGACAGGCGCGCCAGCGCCGCGAACTGGCGCTGCGAGCGCGCCGCCGAGGCCATGCCGGTGAACGCCATCAACACCACGAAGGGCACGAAGGTCAGCGCCAGCACGAGCGCCGAGATCGGGCTGGCGACGGCGGCGGCCGCCAGCACCAGCAGCGGCGCGATCGCCGCCGCGCGCCGTGCCGGCAGGAAGCGCGCGACGTAGCCGTCGATCGCGTCGACCTCGTCCACGGCGACGCTCAGGAGCGACGCGGCCGCATCGTCGGCGTGTCGCACGCCGGCAGGCCGGTCGAGCGCGGCGGCCACGACGCGCAGTCGCATGCCCGCGCGCACCGCCTCCGCGCAACGCGCTCCCACGCGCGCTGCGAGCAACGCACAGAGGCCGCGCAGCACGGCGCACAGCAGCGCCATCGCCAGCCAGCCTGCCGGGGAGCGCTGCGTGAAGAGGGCCTGCAAGGCGCCTGCCAGTCCGCCCGCGAAGCCGATGGCGGCGCCGGCGTCGGCCACCAGCAGCGCGGAGGACACCGGGACCCCGCGCACGCCGTCGGTCGCGGCGGCCAGGAAGCGGGTGGCGGGATCGGGGAGAGGTGCTGCATGGGCCATGTCGCAACGATCGCCGAACGCAGACCGTCGCCTCTTGCGCGTTCTCAAGCCCGCGAACGTTCGCGGGCCGTATCTTTCGAGCACTCCAGGAACGCTCAGGCAATCACAAAGGTCACCCCATGGAATCCGGCATCGTGGATCTCTCGCGCTTGCAGTTCGCGCTCACCGCGCTCTATCACTTCCTCTTCGTGCCCTTGACCTTGGGGCTGTCCGTCATGCTGGTGATCATGGAGGCCATCTACGTGATGACCGATCGCCCCGTGTGGCGCGACATCACCCGCTTCTGGGCCAAGCTGTTCGGCATCAACTTCGTGCTCGGGGTCGCGACCGGCCTGACCATGGAGTTCCAGTTCGGCACCAACTGGTCGTACTTCTCGCACTACGTGGGCGACATCTTCGGCGCCCCGCTGGCCATCGAGGGACTGATGGCCTTCTTCCTCGAGGCGACGATGGTGGGCGTGATGTTCTTCGCGTGGGATCGGTTGTCCAAGGTCGGCCACCTGGCCGTCACCTTCCTCGTCGCGCTGGGCACCAACCTGTCGGCGCTGTGGATCCTCGTGGCCAACGGCTGGATGCAGAACCCGACCGGCGCCACGTTCAATCCCGAGACGATGCGCATGGAGGTGAGCGATTTCGGCGCCGTGCTGATGAACCCGATCGCCCAGGCCAAGTTCGTCCACACCGTCAGTGCCGGCTACGTCATCGCCTCGGTGTTCGTGCTGGGCATCTCGGCGTGGTACCTGCTGCGCGGCCGCTTCGTGCCGATCGCGACGCGCTCGATGACGGTTGCCGCGGCGTTCGGCCTCGCGGCCTCGCTGTCGGTGGTGGTGCTGGGCGACGAAAGCGGCTATGCGCTCACCGACAACCAGAAGATGAAGCTGGCCGCCATCGAGGCCGCCTGGCACACCGCGCCCGCGCCCGCCGGCATCACGCTGATCGGGCTGCCCGACATCGCCGCGCGCGAAACTCGCTACAAGGTGGAGATCCCCTGGGTGCTGGGCCTGATCGCCACGCGCAGCCTCGACAAGGAGGTCGAAGGCATGTCCGAACTGGTGCTCAAGGCGCAGGAGCGCATCGCCTCCGGCGTGCTCGCCTACGACGCCGTCGAGCAGTTGAAGGCGACGCCCGCCGACATGCCCGCTCGCGCGAAGTTCGAAGCCCACAAGCGCGATCTCGGCTATGCGTTGCTGCTCAAGCGCGTGGTCGCCGACCCGCGCCAGGCGACGCCGCAGCAGATCGCCGCCACCGCCTGGGACACCGTGCCCAACGTGCCGCTGATGTTCTGGGCCTTCCGCGCAATGGCGTTGATCGGCTTCGCGATGATCGCGATGTTCGCCACCGCCTTCATCCTGTGCTCGCTGCGCAGGCACGCGCGCTCGCGCTGGTTCTGGCGCCTCGCCGTGTTCGCCCTGCCGCTGCCGTGGCTCGCCGCGGAGCTGGGCTGGGTGGTGGCCGAGATGGGTCGCCAGCCGTGGGCCATCGACGGCGTGCTGCCGACCTTTCTGGCGACCTCGTCCCTGACGCGCGCCGAGCTCTGGACGACGCTCGTCGGATTCACTGCTTTGTACGGCAGCCTGGCCGTGATCGAGGTGCGCCTGATGATCGCCGCGATCGCGCACGGCCCGTACGACCCCGTCGATCCGCAGCCCGCGCCCGGTGCGTTGCCCGCGACGCCGATGGCCGCATGAACGACTCCAAGGACTCATCATGAACTTCCTCGACCTCGAGACGCTTCGCGTCCTCTGGTGGCTGCTGCTGGGCGTGCTGCTCATCGGCTTCGCGTTGACCGACGGCTACGACCTCGGCGTGGCGGCCCTGCTTCCCTTCGTCGCGCGCACCGATCTCGAACGCCGCGTCGCGATCAACTCCGTCGCCCCCAACTGGGAAGGCCACCAGGTGTGGTTCATCCTGGGCGGCGGGGCGATCTTCGCGGCCTGGCCGTTCGTCTACGCGGTGAGCTTTTCCGGCTTCTACCTGGCCATGTTCCTGGTCCTGTCGGCGTTGATCCTGCGGCCGGTGGGCTTCAAGTACCGCTCGAAGCGGCCCGACGCCGCATGGCGTTCGCGCTGGGACTGGGCACTTTTCGTCGGCGGCTTCGTGCCCGCGCTGGTGTTCGGCGTCGCGGTGGGCAACGTCCTGCTGGGCTTGCCGTTCCACCTCGACTCGGACCTGCGCTCGTTCTACGACGGCAGCTTCCTGGGCCTGTTCACGCCGTTCGCGTTGCTGAGCGGCCTGGTATCGGTGGCGATGCTGGTGCTCCACGGCAGCACCTGGCTCGCGCTGAAGGTCGAGCCGGGGCCGGTGCAGGCGCGCGCGCGCCGATTCGGTACCGTGGCGGCCCTGGCCAGCCTGGTGCTCTATGCGCTGGGCGGCGCATGGCTGGCCTTGGGCAGCATCGGGTACCGCATCGTGTCGGGAGCCGACCCGATGGGCGCATCCAATCCGCTGCGCACGACCTCGGAGGCCGCTCCCGGCGCCTGGCTCGCGAACTACGCGGCACACCCGCTGTTGTGGATCGTTCCGACACTGGGCCTGCTCGGTGCCGCCGCCGCGCTGGTGGGCATCCGCCGCAAGTCGGAGGGCCTCGCCTTCATCGGCTCCGGACTGTCCGCGATCGGCATCATCGGCAGCGTCGGGGTCTCGATGTTCCCGTTCATCGTGCCTTCCAGCACCGACCCCCGTTCCAGCCTCACGGTGTGGAACGCGTCGTCCACCGGCCACACCCTGACGATCATGCTCGTCTGCACCGTCGTCTTCCTGCCATTGATCCTCGGCTACACCACGTGGGCGCTGCGCGTGATGCGCGGACGCGTGACGAGCGCCGAGATCAACATCAACCCCGATCGCTACTGATCTTTCCCGGGAGCAATTCTCATGTGGTACTTCACCTGGATCCTGGGCGTAGGCCTGGCCGCGGGCTTCGGCATCCTCAACGGCATGTGGCACGAGTTCCACTTGCCTGACGAGGTGCGCCAGCCCGTCGAAGAGGCTCAGTACTCGCCCGGCCCCTGATAGTCCGGTGCCAGGTTCTCGAACTTCGTCCACTGCCGCAGAAATGCCAGCTTCGTCGTCCCGACAGGGCCATTCCGCTGCTTCGCGATGATGATCTCGGCGACGCCCGGTTCCTTGCTCTCTTTGTTGTAGTACTCGTCGCGGTAGATGAACATGATGATGTCCGCGTCCTGCTCGATGGCGCCGGATTCGCGCAGGTCGGACATCATCGGGCGCTTGTCGGGACGCGTCTCCACGCTGCGGTTGAGCTGCGACAGCGCGATCACCGGGCAGTTGAGTTCCTTGGCCAGGGCCTTCAGGCCGCGCGAGATCTCGCCGATCTCGGTGGCGCGGTTCTCGTTGGCGCCGCCCGAGCCGCTCATCAGCTGCAGGTAGTCGATCACGATCAGGCCCAGCTGGCCGCACTGGCGCGCCTGGCGGCGCGCGCGCGCGCGCAGTTCCGGGCCCGTCAGCGCGGGCGTCTCGTCGATGAACACGGACGACTTCGACAGCCGCTCCACGGCCTCGGTCAGGCGCCCCCACTCGTCGTTGTCGAGGCGGCCCGTGCGCAGGTGCTGCTGGTCGATGCGGCCTTGCGAGCCCACCATCCGCAACGCGAGTTGCGACGCCCCCATTTCCATCGAGAACACGACGACCGGCAGGCCCTCGTTGACGGAGACGTTCTCGGCGATGTTCAGCGCGAAGGCCGTCTTACCCATGCTGGGTCTTGCCGCCAGGATGATCAGGTCGCCCGGCTGCAGGCCCGCGGTGTTGCGGTCCATGTCGTAGAAGCCGGTGCGCACGCCGGTGACGTCCTCTGCGCCGTTCTCGGCGAGCTCGGTGACGCGGTCGATCAGTTGCACCGCGAGCACGTCCATGCTCTGGAAGCCCTGCTTGTTGCGGTTGCCTTCCTCGCCGATCTTGAAGATCTTGCCTTCGGCCTCGTCGAGGATCTGCGTGACGGCGCGGCCCTGCGGATTGAAGGCGTTGGTGGCGATCTCGTCCGAGGCCGCGATCAGCTTGCGCAGGATCGCGCGCTCGCGCACGATCTCCGCGTAGCGCCGCATGTTGGCCGCGCTCGGCACGCTCTGCGCGAGCGCGTTGAGGTACTGCAGGCCGCCCGAGTCCTCGGCCTTGCCGGCCATCTGCAGGTGCTCGTAGACTGTGATGACGTCGGCCGGCTTGCTGGCGCCGATCAGTGCGCCGATCGCGCCGAAGATGATCTTGTGCTCGAAGCGGTAGAAGTCGGCCTCGGTGACGACGTCGGCCGCGCGGTCCCACGCGCCGTTGTCCAGCAGCAGGCCGCCCAGCACGCTCTGCTCGGCCTCGATGGATTGGGGCGGCACGCGCAGCTTGGCGACCTCGTCGTCACGCGTTTCACCGCGGCTGGGCAGTGCAGAGTCAAATATGGTCGTCATGTGGGCGAAAGTCGACTAGCGTTCCAGACTAACGGCGGGAGGATCGGCCGGCGGATAGCCCCTGTGGACAGTCCGGTGTTGTGGAAAAGCCTGTGGGCATCCTGTGCAGACCCCAAGCGCCGGGAACCCTTGTGCATATGCTGGGGATGAGCTGTGTACAGGCCGGGAAAACATATTCCGGAAATGAAAAAGGGTCGACTCGCGTCGACCCTTCGGGGCTTCATGCGGGCCAGCCCGCGTGAACTCAGTCTTGCTCGGCGACCACTTGCACCGTGACGTCGACGACGACGTCCGTGTGCGCGGCGACGGCGACGGCATGCTCGCCGACGGTCTTCAGCGGGCCGTTGGGCAGGCGGATCTGCGCCTTGGCCACTTCGAAGCCGTTCTTGGTCAGCGCTTCGGCGATGTCGGCATTGGTGACCGAACCGAACAGGCGGCCGTCGACGCCGGCCTTCTGCGAGATGCGGACGGTCTTGCCGGCCAGCTTCTCGCCGAACGCTTGCGCGGTGGCCAGCTTCTCGGCGGCGGCCTTTTCGAGCTCGGCGCGCTTGACTTCGAATTCCTTGATCGCGGCGGCGGTGGCACGGCGTGCCACGCGGGTCGGGATCAGGAAGTTGCGTGCGAAGCCGTCCTTGACCTTGACGACGTCGCCCAGGTTACCGAGGTTGGCGACCTTTTCCAGCAGGATGATTTGCATGGTGGGTGTCTCCTCAGACGCGGTGTTGGTCGCTGTACGGCAGCAGCGCCAGGAAGCGCGCGCGCTTGATGGCAGTGGTCAGCTGGCGCTGGTAGAACGCACGGGTGCCCGTCAGGCGAGCCGGCGTGATCTTGCCGTTTTCACCGACGAAATCGCGCAGGACGTCAACGTCCTTGTAGTCGATGTGATCGACCTTGGCGACCGTGAAACGGCAGAAGCGCTTGCGGCGGAACAGCAGCGATTGCTGGTTGCGCTTGGGGCGCTTGTCCTTGGAAAAACGTGATTTCGGCGGGGGCATGTGATGACCTCTGGAAAGTGATCCGAATGAATGGAATTGGGCAGACGTGCTGTCAGGCGTCGACTTCGGTGATGTGGAAGACAAGCCCCTTCGCATTGCGGGAGGGAGCGATGAAACCGGCGTAGCTGGCGACCTGCCCGAGGGCCAGGGTCGCGATCTTTCGCGTGATTCCACCGATCGCCACCGCCCGGACCGTCATGACGATCTTGCGCGGCTGCTTGTCTTCGACCAGCTCGGACTCGTGCTTCAGGCTCAGGTCGAGCGCTGGAAGTCCGGCCGGGGTGTACCGGGTCGCACCGCGTTCCACCAGCTCGGCAGAGAGAATCAATCGATTCATCGCTGCACTTCAAGTGTGGAAAGCGGTTGTTGCCTTCAGGCCGTCGCCTCCTGCGACGATGCCGACTTGCGGGCTTCTTCCTTCTCCACGGCCTTCATCATGACGGACGGGGCGGTGTCGGCCTTGTCGCGCAGCACGGTGAGGTGGCGCAGGACGGCATCGTTGAAGCGGAAGCCGGTTTCCAGCTCCTTCAAGGCTTCATTTCCGCATTCGATGTTGATGCAGATGTAATGCGCCTTGGCAAGCTTCTGGATCGTGTAGGCCAGCTGGCGGCGGCCCCAGTCTTCCAGTCGGATCACCTTGCCACCGGAATTGGTGACCAGGGCCTTGTAGCGTTCCAGCATGGCCGGAACCTGTTCGCTTTGATCCGGATGGATCAGCAGAACGATTTCATAGTGACGCATGGATACTCCTTGTGGATTTCCGACCGAGATCGGATGAAGCCGCCCCGAAAGCGTCAACTACGGAATCCCTCGCCTTTCGACGAAAGATCCCCACGGGTGCGGCAAGGAAAGCCTGCGATCATAGCACAAACGGAGAGCCAGTCATCCTGCGCGCAGCGAAGCGGAGTCGCTGGATCCGCCCCGGGGGCAGCGTGTCGGCACGCGTGGATCTGCGACTGCGCGCAGGATGACTCGTCGGCGAGTCACTTTCTCGCCGCGAGCGCGTTCCAGGTATCGACCACCGAATCGGGATTCAGCGAGATCGACACGATGCCCTCGTCGGCCAGCCAGGCCGCGAAATCGGGGTGGTCGCTGGGGCCCTGGCCGCAGATGCCCACGTACTTGCCCACGGAGCGGCAGGCGTTGATCGCGCGCGAGATCAGCGCCTTGACGGCCGGGTCGCGCTCGTCGAAGTCCTCGGCGAGCTGGGCCAGGCCGGAGTCGCGATCGAGGCCCAGCGTCAGCTGCGTCAGGTCGTTGGAGCCGATGGACATGCCGTCGAAATGCTCCAGGAACTGGTCGGCCAGGATGGCGTTGCTGGGCACCTCGCACATCATGATGACGCGCAAGCCATCGGTTCCACCACTCGCGCCGCGCTTCAGGCCCCGCTCGGCGAGCATGGTCACCACGCGCTCGGCCTGGCGCACCGTGCGCACGAACGGCACCATGATCTCGACGTTGCTCAGGCCCATGTCGTGGCGCACGCGCTTGAGCGCCTCGCACTCCATCTTGAAGGCGTCCTGGAACTCGCCGCTGATGTAGCGCGACGCGCCGCGGAAGCCCAGCATCGGGTTCTCTTCGTCCGGCTCGTAGCGCGAGCCGCCGATCAGCTTCTTGTACTCGTTGGACTTGAAGTCCGACAGTCGCACGATGACCGGCTTGGGCCAGAACGCGGCGGCGATCGTGGCGATGCCTTCGGCCAGCTTGTCGACGTAGAACGCGCGCGGCGACGCGTGGCCGCGCGCCACCGACTCCACGGCCTTCTTCAGGTCGGGATCGATGTTGGGGTAGTCGAGGATCGCCTTCGGGTGGACGCCGATGTTGTTGTTGATGATGAACTCGAGGCGGGCCAGGCCGACGCCGGAGTTGGGCAGCTGCGAGAAGTTGAACGCCAGTTGCGGGTTGCCCACGTTCATCATGATCTTGATGGCGCTGTAGGGCATCTCGCCGCGCTGCACCTCGCTCACCTCGGTCTCCAGCAGGCCGTCGTAGACGTAGCCGGTGTCGCCCTCCGAGCAGACGACCGTGACCAGCGCGCCGTCGGCGAGCAGGTCGGTGGCGTCCCCGCAGCCGACCACCGCCGGGATGCCCAGTTCGCGCGCGATGATGGCCGCGTGGCAGGTGCGGCCGCCGCGGTTGGTGACGATGGCGCCGGCACGCTTCATCACCGGCTCCCAGTTCGGGTCGGTCATGTCGGCCACGAGCACGTCGCCGGGCTGGACCTGGTCCATCTCGGAGATGTTGCGGCACACGCGCACGGGGCCGGTGCCGATCTTCTGGCCGATCGCGCGGCCTTCCACCAGCACGGTGCCCGAGCCCTTGAGCTTGTAGCGGTGCTCGACCTGGCCCGCCGAATTGCTCTTGACCGTCTCCGGACGCGCCTGGAGGATGTACAGCAGGCCGTCGCCGCCGTCCTTGCCCCACTCGATGTCCATCGCGCGGCCGTAGTGCTTCTCGATGATCATCGCGTACTTCGCGAGCTCGATCACGTCCGCATCGTTGAGCGAGTAGCGGTTGCGCTGCTCGGGCGGCGTGTCGACGGTGCGCACCAGGCGGCCGTCCCGGGCCTTTTCCTCGGGCGTGGCGAACTCCATGCGGATGAGCTTGGAGCCGAGCGAGCGGCGGATGACCGGGAACTTGCCCGCGGTCAGCGCCGGCTTGTGCACGTAGAACTCGTCGGGATTGACCGCGCCCTGCACCACCGTCTCGCCCAGCCCGTAGCTGGACGTGATGAAGACGACGTCGGTGAAGCCGCTCTCGGTGTCGAGCGTGAACATGACGCCCGCGGCGCCCAGGTCGGACCGCACCATGCGCTGCACGCCGGCCGACAGCGCGACCTCGGTGTCGGCATAGCCCTTGTGGACGCGGTAGCTGATCGCACGGTCGTTGTAGAGCGACGCGAAGACCTCGCGCATCTTGTGCAGAACGGCGTCGATGCCGACCACGTTGAGGAAGGTTTCCTGCTGGCCGGCGAAGGACGCGTCGGGCATGTCCTCGGCGGTGGCCGACGAGCGCACGGCGAACGAGGCGTTCGGGTCGCTGGCCGACAGGCGGGCGAATTCCTCGCGCACGCCCTTCTCGAGCTCGGGCGGGAACGGCGCGTCCTCGATCCAGCGACGAATCTCCGTGCCGGCCTCGCCCAGCGCGCGCACGTCATCGGTGTCGAGCAGCTTCAGGCGCGCGGCGATGCGCTCGGTGAGGCCGCCGAACTTCAGGAACTCGCGGAACGCGTGCGCGGTGGTCGCGAAACCGCCGGGGACGCGAACGCCCGTGGCGGCCAGCTGGCTGATCATCTCGCCGAGGCTGGCGTTCTTGCCGCCGACGACGTCGACGTCGGTCATCCTCAGCTCTTCGAAGGGAATGACTAGTCTGGCGGCCAGTGCGGGGTTGGACATGGGAAAACTCCTTGATGATGAAAAATCGGGCTCCGGACGTGCGATTTCCTGAGCGCTTCGACGCTTTTTGATTGGACTTGTGGTTCGAAGCGAAACATGGGGAAAGCGAGACGGCCGGAAAGATTTAGGGTGCAGTTGGCCGGGATTCTACGGAGGATCTGCCTATGATCGGGTAGGACGGACGCCCTAACCCCTCAGTTGAATATGCCCAACCGCACGGTTTTCTTCATTTCAGACGGCACCGGCATCACCGCCGAGACCTTCGGGGGCTCGATCCTCGCCCAGTTCTCCGGCAAGCCCCGGAAGGTGCGGCGGCCGTTCATCGACACGGTCGACAAGGCGCAGTCCGTCGTCGAGGAAATCAACCACACGGCCAAGGCCGAGGGCAAGAAGCCCATCGTCTTCATCACGATCGCCACCGAGGACATCCGCGCCGTCATCACGGCCCCCGGCTGCGCCGGCGTGGTGATGGACATGTTCCGCACCTTCGTCGAGCCGCTGGAACACGAATTCGGCATGAAGTCGAACCACCGCGTCGGCCGCTTCTCCGACGCCGCCAAGAGCGAGGAATACAACGAGCGCATCGAGGCGATCAACTTCTCGCTGGCGCACGACGACGGCCAGTCGGCCAAGAACCTGACCTCGGCGGACGTCATCCTCGTGGGCGTCAGCCGCTGCGGCAAGACCCCCACCACGCTGTACCTGGCGATGCAGCACGGTATCAAGGCCGCCAACTACCCGCTGATCCCCGAGGATTTCGAGCGCGGCCAGTTCCCGTCCACGCTGGCGCCCTACAAGGCCAAGTGCTTCGGCCTGACCATCGATCCCGAGCGCCTCACCCAGATCCGCAACGAGCGCCGACCCAACAGCAAGTACGCGGCACTCGACAACTGCCGCTACGAGGTGCGCGAGGCCGAGGCGATGATGAAGCGCAACGGCATCTCGTGGCTGTCGTCCACGCACAAGTCGATCGAGGAGATCGCGGCGACCATCCTGCGCGATATCCGTCCTGACAAGTTGATCTATTGATCAGCGCTGCCGGGCCGACTCGTACAGGCACATCGCGGCGGCGGCCGCCACGTTGAGCGACTCCTCGCCGCCCGGCTGCGCGATGCGCACGCGCAGCGTGCAGGCGGCCGTCACGGCATCGCTCATGCCCTGCCCTTCGTGGCCGAACACCCAGGCCAGCGGTCGCGGCAGGGTCGTCTCGTGCAGCCATAGCGCGTCGCGCAGATGGGTGCCGACGATGGGCAGGCCGAGAGCGGCGACTTCGGAGATCGCAGCGCCCTCCACCAGCGTCAGCGCGAAGTGCGCGCCCATGCCGGCCCGCAGCACCTTGGGCGACCACAGGCCCACGCTGCCCTTGAGCGCGACGACCTGCGCGAAGCCCATGGCCGAGGCCGTGCGCAGGATGCTGCCCACGTTGCCGGGATCCTGCAGCCGGTCGAGCACGATCGTGTCGCGGCCCGGCGCCGGCCGGGCAGCCGTGTCGGCGTCGATGAGGAAGCCGATCGGTGCCGGCGACTCCAGGCCGCTCAGCTCCTTCATGAGCGCGTCGGGGATGCAAACCACCTCGGGCGCGTTGCGCGCGAGCGATTCGAGCGCCGGCGTGGCCCAGCCCGTCGCCGTAACGATTGCACGGACAGGCGAACGCCCGCGCTCGAGCAGCGCGCGACAGAGGTGGTCGCCCTCCAGCCAGACCCGGCCCAGCTTGCGGTAGGCCAGCGGCTCCGACAGCAGCTTGCGCAGATCCTTGAACAGGTCGTTGTGGCGCGACGTGACCTGGCGGACGATGGTCATTCTTCGACGCAGGCGCGGCGCAGCGCCGCCAGCCGCACCGGCGCGAACGAGCGTCGGTGCCAGGCGCAAGGCCCGTGCTCGTCGAGCGCGGCCAGGTGGGCGGCGGTGCCGTAGCCCTTGTGGGTGCCGAAGCCGTACTGCGGGTAGTGCAGCTCGTGCTCGACGCAGATGCGGTCGCGCGTGACCTTGGCCAGGATGGACGCGGCGGAGATGGCCGCCACCTTCGCGTCGCCGCCGATGATGGCCTCGGCGCGGATGCGGATCGTGGGCAGCCGGTTGCCGTCCACCAGCACCTTGTGCGGCGGCAGGCGCAGGCCTTCGATGGCGCGCTTCATCGCGAGCATCGTGGCATGCAGGATGTTGAGCTCGTCGATCTCGGCGACCGTGGCCTCGGCCACGCAGAACGCCAGCGCATGCGCGCGGATCTCGTCGAACAGGCGTTCGCGCCGGAGCGCCGTCAGCTGCTTGGAATCGTTGAGGCCCTTGATGCGCTTCAGGTCGTCGAGGATGACCGCGGCGGCCACCACCGGCCCGGCGAGCGGCCCGCGGCCCGCTTCGTCGACGCCCGCCACCAGTCCCTCGTTGGCGTCGAATCGCAACGAGATCTGCTCAGGCTTTGACAACTTGCGCGATGGCATCGGCGGACTCCCGCACCGTGTCGCGGCGCAGCAGGTGGTGCAGTTCCAGGAATCGGACGCGCACGCGCGCGCAGCGCGCGGGATCGTCCAGCCACCCGATTGTCGCCTGGGCGAGCGCCTGCGGGGTGGCGTCTTCCTGGATGAGTTCGGGCACGATGAAGTCGCGGCACAACACGTTGGGCAGGCCGGCCCACGGCTGCAGGCGCAGGCGTTTCATGCGCAAGCCGTTGAGCCAGCTCACCACGTACGTGATGACCATCGGTCGCTTGAACAGCGCGGCCTCCAGCGTGGCGGTGCCGCTGGCCACGAGAGTGACGTCGCAGGCGGCGAGCGCGTCGTGCGAGCGGCCGTCCAGCAGGTCCACGGGCACGCCCGGCGCATGGCGCAGCAGCAGCGGCTCGAGCAGCGCGCGCATGCCGGGGGCCACCGGCAGCACGAAGCGCAGGCCGGGGCGCTGCCGATGCAGGAGGGCCGCCGCGGCAAGCACGCGCGGCGCGATCAGCCTGATCTCGGAGCGCCGGCTGCCGGGCAGCAGCGCCACCACCTGGGCCGTCTCGGGCAGGTTCAACGCGGCACGCGCGGCCGCGCGATCGGGCTCGAACGGGATCACCTGGGCCAGCGGGTGGCCCACGTAGGTGGCCTTGATGCCGTGCGCGCGCAGCAGGTCGGGCTCGAACGGGAACAGGCACAGCACGTGGTCGGCCGAAGCGGCGAGCGTATGGACGCGCCCGCCGCGCCAGGCCCAGATCGACGGGCAGACGAAGTGCACGGTCTTGATGCCGGCCACGCGCAGGCGCTTCTCGAGGCCGAAGTTGAAGTCGGGGGCGTCGACGCCGACGAAGACATCGGGCCGTTCCGCGATCAGGCGGTCGCCGAGCGCGTTGCGGATGCCCGACAGCTCGCGGTAGTTCAACAGCACGTCGACGTAGCCGAACAGCGAGAGCTTGTCGGCCGGCCACCAGGCGTCGAAGCCGAGGGCGATCATCTTCGGGCCGCCGATGCCGCTGGCGCTCAGCGAGGGCCAGCGCGCCGTCAATCCCTGCAGCAGCAGGCTGGCCAGCAGGTCGCCGGAGGCCTCGCCGGCGACCATGCCCAGCCGCAAGGCGTCGGCATCGTGCGGGGTGGCCGGAAACTGCGTCGAGGCGGGCGCGGGATTCATCGACGCCGCACTAGCGGACGAGGCCGCGCGTGCCGGACGCGATGAACGCCAGCATCGTGTCGATGTCGCCGTTGACGCGCGCGTCGTCGCCACGCATGGCCTCGATCTCGGCCTTGGCGAGTTCCAGCGGCTGCCCCTTGCGGTACAGCGCCTTGTGCATGTTGCGGATGACCGCGACCTGCTCGGCGCTGAAGTCGCGTCGCTTCAGGCCCGTCAAGTTGACGGCGCGCAGCGCCATCGGGTTGCCGTCGGCCACCATGAACGGCGGCACGTCCTGGCTCACGTGCGCCTGGAAGCCGATCATCGCGTGCGCGCCCACGTGCACGAACTGGTGCACGCCCGACAAGCCGCCGATGACGGCCCAGTCGCCCACGTGCACGTGGCCGGCCAGCGTGACCCCGTTGGCGAGCACCGTGCGGTCGCCCAGCCGCACGTCGTGTGCCACGTGGACGTAGGCCATGATCCAGTTGTCCGAGCCGATGCGCGTGACGCCCTCTTCCTTGAAGGTGCCGGTGTTGAGCGTGCAGAACTCGCGCACGGTGTTGCGATCGCCGATGCGCAGCTCGGTGAGCTCGCCCTTGTGGCTCATGTCCTGCGGCATCGCGCCGATGGAGCCGAACTGGTAGAAAGTGTTGTCGCGGCCGATGGTGGTGCGGCCCTCGATCACGCAGTGCGGGCCGACCCGGGTGCCGGCGGCGATGCGCACGTGCGGGCCGATGACGGCGAACGGGCCGACGCTGACGGACGAGTCGAGCTCCGCGGCGGGGTCGACGATCGCGGTCGAATGGATCAGGCTCATGAACTCTCCCGACGAGGCCTCAGCCCACCGCTCGCACGGTGCACATCAGCTCGGCCTCGACGGCCAGCTCGCCGTCCACGGTGGCGCGCGTCGCGTATTTGTAGATGGCGCCCTTCTTGCGCGTGATCGTCGATTCGAGGATCAGCTGGTCGCCCGGCTCCACCACGCGCTTGAAGCGCGCGCCGTCGATGCCGGCGAAGTAGTACAGGCGCGAGCCGTCCGACTCCTCGCCTTCCGACGAGAACGACAGCAGCGCCGAGGCCTGGGCCAGCGCCTCCAGCATCAGCACGCCCGGCATCACCGGACGATTCGGGAAGTGCCCGTTGAAGAACGGCTCGTTGATCGTGACGTTCTTCAGCGCCTTGATGCGCACGTCCTTCTCGAGCTCGAGCACGCGGTCGACGAGCAGGAACGGATAGCGGTGCGGCAGCTTCTTGATGATCTGGTGGATGTCCATCAACATGGGAGTCTCATTCATTCATTCTTTGCGAGCGTTCTTCTCGAGGGCCCGGACGCGCTCGCGCAGGGCGTACAGGTTGCGCAGCGTGACCGCGTTCTTTTCCCAGCTGGCGTGTTCGTCGATCGGGAAGATGGCCGTGTAGGTGCCCTTCTTCTTCAGCGAATGCATCACCATCGTGGAGGCCGACACCACGACGCCGTCGGCGATCTCGATGTGGCCCTGGATCATCGCGGCCCCGCCGATCATCACGTTGCGCCCGACCCGGGTCGAGCCGGCGATGCCCACGCAGGCGGCCATCACGGTGTGGGCGCCGATATGGCAGTTGTGCCCGATCTGGATCTGGTTGTCCAGCTTGACGCCGTCTTCCAGCACGGTGTCCTCGAGCGCGCCTCGATCCACGCAGGTGTTCGCGCCGATGTCCACGTCGTTGCCGATGCGCACGCCGCCCAGCTGTTCGATGCGTTCCCACCGTCCTTGCGTGGGCGCGATGCCGAAGCCGTCGGCGCCGATGACGGCGCCGCTCTGGAACACGCAGCGCTCGCCGACGCGGCAGCCGGAGGCGATCGTGACGCGCGGGTGCAGCAGGCTGTCGGCGCCCACGTGCGAGCCCGCGCCGATGACGCAGTGCGCACCGAGCTGGACCCGCTCGCCGATGACGGCGCCCGACTCGACGACCACACCCGGCCCGATGACGGCACTGGCGGCCACGCTGGCGTCAGGAGCGACCACCGCGGACGGGTGCACGCCGGCGGCCGGCGCCGGGCGCAGGCGCTTCGCCCACCACTGCGTCAGGCGCGCGAAATACAGGTACGGATCGTCGGTGACGACCAGATGGCGGCCGTTGGGCGCGGCGGCGGCGAGCGACGGAGCCACGATGATGGCCCCGGCCGTGCTGGCCTCGAGCAGGTGGCGCAGCTTGGCCTGCGCGACGAAGGTGATCGCGTCGCCACCGGCCGTCTCCAGCGGGGCGATGCGTGCGATCTCCTGCGCGGGGTCTCCCCGCAGTTCTCCGCCCAGCGCCGCAACGATCTCACCCAGGCGAACTGAGTTCATGTCGCGGGCTTCCGGGGGGCTATTTGGCCGCGTTCAGCGCGTCGATGACCTTCTTGGTCAGGTCGACGCGCGGACTGACGTAGAACACCAGCTGGTCCTGGATGATGAGGTCGTAGTGTTCTGCATCGCCGATCGCCTTGATCGTGCGCTGGGCACGCTCCGAGACGTTGGACAGCTCTTCGTTCTTGCGTTGAGTGAGGTCTTCCTGGAACTCGCGGTGCTTGCGTTGCAGGTCGCGGTCGAGCTCGACGAGCTCGCGCTGGCGCCGCGCCTTCTCGGCCTCGGACAGGGTCGGGGCGTCGCGGTCGAGCTTCTCGGCCTGGGCGCGCAGCGCGGCGTTCTGGTCGTTCAGGTCCTTCTCGCGCTTGCCGAACTCGGCTTCCAGCTTGGCCTGGGCGCGCTTGGCCGGCTCGGCCTCGCGCAGGACGCGTTCGCTGTTGACGTAGCCAATCTTCAATTCTTGCGCTTGGGCCGAGACCGTGATCGTCGACACACCGGCCAGCAGCAGGGCGAGAAACAATTTCATGGAACTGACTTTCATCAAAACGCGGTACCGACTTGGAACTGGAACCGTTGAATTCTATCGTTTGGTTCGGCGCGCACCGGCAAACCGTAGCTCAGCTTGAAGGGACCCACCGGCGACGTCCAGCTCAGGCCCAGGCCGGCGGATGCGCGCAGCGTCGTGAAGTCGAAATGTTCGTGATCGGACCACACGTTGCCCGCGTCGAAGAACATGAACAGGCGCAGGCTCTTGTCCTTGTCGGCGCCCGGCACCGGAATGTAGAGCTCGTTGTTGAAGTTGAACTTCTTGGAGCCGCCGATGAAGGCGCCGGTGACGTCCACCGATTCCTTGCCCAGCGAGCCCTGCTCGAACACCCGCACGGAGCCGAGGCCGCCGCCATAGAAGTTCTTGAAGACAGGGTATGGCTTGCCGTTGAGGCCGGTGCCGTAGCCGATTTCCGCGTTCATGCCCAGCGAGAAATGGGCAGGGAGTTCGAAGTACTGCGTGACCTGGCCGTTCAGGCGGGCGTACTGCACGTCGCCGAAGATGGAGAAGTCGGTGTTGATGCGCGTGTAGCGCCCCGAGGTGGGCGAGACGCCGCTGTCGCGTTCGTCGCGCGCCCAGCCCGCCGTGATGGGGAAGGAACTGGCCCAGTTGCCGAACTGGCCGACGAAGTCGTAGTAGCTGTTGGGCACGCCCTCCAGCGAGCCGATGTGGGTCTCCTCGGCGCCGACGCCCACGAACACGGTGTCGAACTCGGAGTACGGCAGGCCGAAGCGGATGTCGGCACCGGGGGTGGACACCGCGTACGCGCTGCCGGAGCTGTTGAGCGGGCGCGACGTGCGGTAGTAGATGTCGAACGTGCGCGAGATGCCGTCGTCGGTGAAGTACGGGTTGGTCTCGCTGAGCGACAGGTTCTTGTTGGTGTGGGCCGTGCTCACGTCGAGCGAGAGGTAGTTGCCCGAGCCGAACACGTTCTCCTTCTTGATGGAGCCCGTCAGCGATATCTTGTCGGCCTGCGAGTAGCCGGCGGCCAGCGTCAGGCTGCCGGTGGGCTTCTCGACGACGTTGACCGTGAGGTCGACCTGGTCGGGCGCGCCGGGCACGTCGTTGGTGTCGACGTCCACCGAGCTGAAGAAGCCGAGGCGGTCGACGCGGTCGCGCGACAGCTTGATCTTGGAGCCGTCGTACCAGGCCGATTCGAACTGGCGGAACTCGCGGCGGATGACTTCGTCGCGGGTGATGGTGTTGCCCGACAGGTTGACGCGGCGAACGTACGCGCGGCGGCCCGGATCGGCGGTCAGCACGACCACCACCTGGCCCGTCTTGCGATCGATCTCGGGGTGCGGCTCGACGTGCGCGAACGCGTAGCCGTAGGTGCCGAACAGGTCGGTGAACGTGCGGATCGTGCCGGTGACGTCGTCGCCGTGGTACTCGGCGCCCGGCTTCAGCTGCACCAGGTTCTTGAACTGCGCCTCGCGGCCGAGGTAGTTGCCTTCCAGCCGCACGGCGGTCACGACATAGGGCTGGCCCTCGGTGATCGTGATGGTGACGCTGATGGTCTGCTTGTCCGGCGAGATCGTGACCTGCGTGGACGTGATGTCGAACTCGAGGTAGCCCTTGTTCAGGTAGAACGCGCGCAGCTTCTCCAGGTCGGCGTTGAGCTTGGTGCGCGAGTAGCGGTCGGACTTGGTGTACCAGGTGAGCCAGCCGCCGGTGGTCAGGTCCATCTGGTCCAGCAGCTTGGATTCGGAGAACGCCTTGCTGCCGATGATGTGGATGTCGCGGATGTGGGCGACGTCGCCTTCGGACACCTTGAACGTGACGTTGACCCGGTTGCGCTCCAGCGGCGTGACCGTGGTGACGACCTCGGCCGCGTACAGGCTGTGGCCCAGGTACTGGCGCTTGATTTCCTGCTCGGCGCGGTCGACCACGGCCTTGTCGAACGGCAGGCCCTCGCCGATGCCCGCGTCCTTGAGCGCCTTGACCAGCGTGTCCTTGTCGAACTCCTTGGTGCCCAGGAAGTTGACCGACGCGATGGTGGCGCGTTCGTCGACGATCACCACCACGACGTCACCTTCGACGTCGATGCGCACGTCCTTGAACAGGCCCGTGGCGAACAGCGCGCGCAGCGCAGCGGCCGCCTTCTCGTCCGAGTAGCCGTCACCCACGCGGAACGGCAGTACGGAGAACACGCTGCCCGGGTCGGTACGTTGCAGGCCTTCGACGCGGATGTCGCGAATCTGGAACGGTTCGATCGCCTGTGCGGCGAAGGGAAGCACGGCGCCCGCGAAGATCACGCAGGCAGCAACAGGGCGCATCAGGCTCGGAATGAGTGAAGACATCAGGAGTTTATTGCGGGCCCAGATAGCGGACCACGTCGTTGGAAAGGGCGAGAGTCATCAGCAGCAGGAGTATCAAGGCCCCGCCGCGCTGCAGCCAGATTTGCCACAGTTCGGAGACCGGGCGACCGGTCGCACCCTCGAACAGATAATACAGCAGCGTCCCCCCATCGAGCATGGGGATCGGCAGCAGGTTCAGCACACCGAGACCCAGGCTGACCATCGCCAGGAAGCCCACGAAGTAGGTCAGCCCCTGCTGTGCAGAGGCGCTGGCGGCCACCGCGATGGTGCCGGGGCCGCCGATGGCCTTGGTGGACAACTGGCCGGTCAGCATCATTGCAAAGATTTGCAAGCGCGACTTCGCCTGCCGCCAGGTCTGCACGGCGCCGAGCTGCACGGCCTCGACGACGCCGGCACGCACGATGCCGTGCTCGAAGCCGATGCCTGCGCGCGCCACCGCGGCCTGGCCGACGGTCTCCATGCGAGCGGTCACGGCGACGGCGACCACCTGGCCAGCGCGTTCCACCTCCCAGCTCATGGGACGCGGCGTGCCGCTGGCGCCGCTGGCCACGATCGCCGCGCGCACGGCGCTGGCGTCGTCGACCGGCTTGCCGTCGATGCGAAGCACCAGATCGTCCACCTGCAGGCCGGAACTCGCGGCGGCGCCGTCGGGTGCGATCGTGCCGATGCGGGCGATGAGGCCGAGGCCCAGGGTCCTGTCGCCGGGCTTCGGCGCCGAGAACGGATCGATCTGGTCGATCGCCGCCGTGAGCGTGCGCGTGGTCGCGCCGCTGTCGCGCGTGACGCGCAGGCGCAACGGCTCGTGGGCCACGACGGCGCCTTCCAGCGCGTCCGCGACGTCGTCCCACGAACGCACCGCGCGGAAGTCGTCGTCGCCGCCGTCCAGGCCCTGCGTGATGGCGACGATGCGATCGCCGCGTTGCAGGCCGGCATCGGCCATCAGGCTGCCGGCCGCCGGCGTGCCCACGATCGGCGTGGGCATGTCGACGCCATACCACTGCACGAACGCGAACAGCGCCACGGCCAGCGCCAGGTTGGCGAACGGCCCCGCCGCGACGACCAGCGCGCGCTGGTACAAGGGCCGCCGGTTGAAGCAGCGCGGCAGGTCGACGTCGCCCACGGGGCCTTCGCGCTCGTCGAGCATCTTCACGTAGCCGCCCAGCGGGATCATGCTGAGCGCGAACTCGGTCTGGTCGGGGCCGACGCGGCGGCTCCACAGCACGTTGCCGAAGCCGACGGAAAAGCGCAGCACCTTGACCCCGCAGGCCTTGGCCACGCGGTAGTGGCCGTACTCGTGGATCGGGATCAGGATCGCGATCGTGACGAGGAACCAGAAGGCCTGTTGCAAATGGGAAATCATGCGATTCCTTGGAGAGCCGCCACGTGCGCGCGCGCCGCGTCACGGGCGCGCTCGTCGAGCGCGCGCAGCGCCTCGACCGAGCTGGCGTCGCCCCCGGCCGGCAGCACGCGCTCGAGCGCCTGCGCGTTCACGCGGTGGATGCCGTCGAAGCGCAGCCGGCCCGCGAGAAAGGCCTCCACGGCGATCTCGTTGGCGGCGTTGAGGACGGCGGTGGAGCCCGCGGCGGCGCGCAGCGCGGCCCAGGACAGGTGCAGGCCTGGAAAGCGCACGGCGTCGGCCTCCTCGAACGTGAGCGGGGCCATCCGTGTGAAGGCCAGAGCGTCGCAGCCCGACGTCATGCGCGAGGGCCACGACAGGCCGACGCTGATCGGCCCCTTCATGTCGGGCGTGCCCAGTTGCGCCAGCACTGCGCCGTCGCGCGCGACCACCATCGAATGGATGATGCTTTGCGGATGGATCACCACCTTGATGCGCTCGGGCGCGAGGTCGAACAGCCAGCGCGCCTCGATCACCTCGAGCGCCTTGTTCATCATCGTGGCCGAGTCGACCGAGATCTTGCGGCCCATCACCCAGTTCGGATGCGCGCAGGCCTGGTCGGGGGTGACGTCGCGCAGCGTGGCCGGGTCGCGGGTGCGGAACGGGCCGCCCGAGGCGGTGAGCACGATGTGGTCGACCGTCTCGTTCCATCGGGCCGGATCGGTGGGCAGGCACTGGAAGATGGCCGAGTGCTCGCTGTCGATGGGGATCAGCGTGGCGCCGCCCTGTCGCACCGCGTCGATGAACAACTGGCCGCCGACGACCAGCGCCTCCTTGTTGGCCAGCAGCAGGCGCTTGCCGGCGCGCGCGGCGGCGAGGCAGCCCGGCAGCCCCGCGGCGCCGACGATGGCGGCCATCACCTGGTCGACGTCGGGATGCGCGGCCAGGTCTTCCAGCGCCTGGGCGCCGGACAGCACCTCGGTGGCGACGCCGGCGGCCTTCACGCGCGCGCCCAGCTCGTTGGCCGCGGCCGCATCGGGCATGGCGGCGTAGCGCGGACGCCAGCGCACGATCTGCGCGAACAGGTCGTCCACGCGGCGCTGGGCGGTGAGCGCGAACACCTCGAAGGCCTCGGGATGCAGTGCGAGCACGTCGAGCGTGCTGGTGCCGATCGAGCCGGTCGAGCCGAGGATGCAGACGCGTTGACGCCGGGCGCTGGAGGTCATCGGCATCTCAAAAATTCATCACCAGCGCGAGCGCGGCGGGGAACACGGGCAGCAGCGCGTCGATGCGATCGAGCACGCCGCCGTGGCCGGGCAGCAGCCCGCTGGAGTCCTTGGCGCCGGCCGCGCGCTTGACCAGCGACTCGATGAGGTCGCCGACGATGGCCAGCGCCACCAGCGCAGCGCACGCGAGCACCATGCCTGCCATGCCGAAGCGCTCGTGCAGCAGCGCGAACAGGTTGCCGTGCGGGTGCACCGAGACGATCACCACGACCACCGCGATCACGATCACGGCCACGAGGCCGCTGATCGCGCCCTCCCAGCTCTTGCCCGGGCTGATGGCAGGGGCGAGCTTGTGCTTGCCCAGCGCGCGGCCGCCGAAGTACGCGAAGATGTCCGCGGCCCAGACCAGCACGCACACGGTGGCCAGGTAGGCCAGGCCGCGTTCGCGCGAGGCGATCAGGGCGGCCCACGCGGCGGCGATCAGGATCCAGCCCACCACGAAGCGCAGCGCGGGGTTGAGCGTCTTGAAACCTTCCGGGCCCGCGCGCAACGCGACCGCGCCGCCCAGCACCCACAGGATGGCGACCGCGCCCCAGGCCTCGGCGGGGATCTCGATCTCCCACAGCAGGCCGATGCACGCGCACGCCGCGCCCAGCACGACGCCGGAGGCGACCGCCGCGGCCCGCGGCAGGCCGCACAGCCGGCCCCATTCCCAGCCGGCGGCGCCGATCAGGACGATGGTGAGCAGGGCGAACGGCAGCGGCGACGCGGCGATCACCGCCGGGATGAGCAGCGCCAGCAGCACCAGCGCGGTGATCACGCGTTCACGCAGCATCGGGGCTCCCGGCCAGCACGGCCGCATCGGGTTTCACGCCGCCGAATCGGCGGTCTCGCGCAGCGTAGACCTTGAATGCACGGTCGAGTTCCGTATCGTCGAAATCCGGCCACAGGCATTCGGTGAAGTGCAGCTCGGAATACGCCACCTGCCACAGCAGGAAGTTGCTGATGCGCACCTCGCCGCCGGTGCGGATGAACAGGTCGGGATCCGGTGCCTCGCGCTGCGCCATGTAGCGCGACAGCGTCTGCTCCGTGAGCGCGTCGGCGGCAACGCCCTCGCGGATCGCGCGCTGGCAGGCCTGGACGATGTCCCAGCGGCCGCCGTAGTTGAACGCCACCCACACGGTGATGCGCGTGTTGTGTGCCGTGGTGGACTCGGCGCGCTCCCAGGCATTGCGCACCGTCTGCGACACCGCGCTGCGGTCGCCGATGATCTTCACGCGCACGCCGTCGCCGGCGATCTTGGTGAGATAGCGCGTCATGGCGCTGAGGACCAGGCCCATCAGCCCGGAGACCTCTTCCTCGGGTCGCTTCCAGTTCTCGGAGGAGAACGCGAACACGGTCAGGTGCTCCACGCCGCGGTTGGCGCAGGCGTTGATGGTGCTCACCAGCGCGTCGACGCCGTGCTTGTGGCCGAAGATGCGCGGCATGAAGCGCTTCTTGGCCCAGCGCCCGTTGCCGTCCATGACGATGGCGACGTGGCGCGGCACGTCGGGGTCGCGCTTCGAAGTCCCGAAGGTGGACACGGGCGGATTCACGGAGGTTTTCAAGCCGTCAAACCGCCAGGATCTCGGCTTCCTTGGTCTGCACGAGCTTGTCGATCTCCGCGATGGTGCGATCGGTCAGCTTCTGGATATCGTCCGTCAGGCGACGTTCGTCGTCCTCGGTGATCTCCTTGTCCTTGAGCAGCTTCTTGCCATGCTCGTTGCCTTCTCGGCGCAGGTTGCGCACGGCCACCTTGGAATCCTCGCCCAGGCCCTTGACGACCTTGGTGAGATCCTTGCGGCGCTCCTCGGTGAGCGCGGGCATCGGCACGCGGATGATCTCGCCCGTGGTGGACGGGTTCAGGCCCAGGTCCGATTCGCGGATGGCCTTCTCCACCTTGGAGATCATCGGCTTTTCCCACGGCTGCACGCCGATGGTGCGGGCATCGAGCAGCGTCAGCTGCGCCACCTGGCTCAGCGGTACCGGCGAGCCGTAGTAGTCGACGTGGATCTGGTCCAGCATGCCCGGGTGGGCCCGGCCGGTGCGGATCTTCTGCAGTTCGCTCTTGAACGAGTCGATGGTGCGGCCCATCTTCGTCTCGGCGGTCTTCTTGATGTCAGCGGTACTCATGATCTTTCGTCACTCCTTGGGATCAGACGTGCACCAGGGTGCCTTCGTCCTCGCCGAGCACCACACGCTTGAGCGCGCCCGGCTTGAAGATGCTGAACACCTTGATGGGCAGGTTCTGGTCGCGGCACAGCGCGAACGCGGTGGCGTCCATCACCTGAAGGTTCTTGCCGATGGCCTCGTCGAACGTGATCGACTGGTAGCGCGTGGCGTCGGGCACCTTCTTCGGGTCGGCCGAATAGACGCCGTCCACCTTGGTGGCCTTGAGCACGATCTGCACGCCCATCTCCGCGCCGCGCAGCGCAGCCGCCGTGTCGGTGGTGAAGAACGGGTTGCCGGTGCCGGCGGCGAAGATGACGACCTTGCCCTCTTCGAGGTACTGCAGCGCCTTGGGCCGCACGTAGGGCTCGACCACCTGTTCGATGGAGATCGCCGACATCACGCGGGCAACCATGCCTTCCTGGCGCATCGTGTCGGCCAGGGCGAGCGAGTTCATGACCGTGGCCAGCATGCCCATGTAGTCGGCCGTGGCGCGATCCATGCCTACCGAGCCTCCCGCGACGCCGCGGAAGATGTTGCCGCCGCCGATGACGACCGCCACCTCCGTGCCCAGGCGCGTGACTTCCTGCACCTCCTGCACCATGCGGACGATCGTGGCCCGGTTGATGCCATAGGCGTCGTCGCCCATCAGCGCTTCGCCGGAAAGTTTCAGAAGGATTCGCTTGTACGCCGGCATGGATGGAGGGCTCCCTAAGGCGCTGTTCAAATTGTGTATGTCTTGCAGTGTAAGCCGGGGCCCGAAGGCCCCGACTCGCTTCTCACGCTGCTGGCGGCAGCTTTACTGGCCGCGGGCCGCTGCGACCTGCGCAGCGACTTCGTCGGCGAAGTTGTCGACCTTCTTCTCGATGCCCTCGCCCACGACGTAGAGCGTGAAGCCCTTGATCGACGTGTTGGCGGCCTTGAGCATCTGCTCGACGGTCTGCTTGTCGTTCTTCACGAACGTCTGGTTCAGCAGCGACACTTCCTTGAGGTACTTGGCGACCGAGCCTTCGACCATCTTGGCGACGATGTCGGCGGGCTTGCCCGACTCGGCGGCCTTGGCGGTGGCCACCGCACGCTCGGTCTCGACCAGGTGCGCCGGCACGTCGGCCTGCGACAGCGCCCTCGGCTTCATGGCCGCCACATGCATCGCCACGTCCTTGGCGGCCGTGTCGTCGCCTTCGAACTGGACGACCACGCCGATGCGCGTGCCGTGCAGGTAGTGCGCCAGGCCGGCGTTCTCCACGCGCTGGAAGCGGCGGATCGACATGTTCTCGCCGATCTTGCCCACCAGCGCCAGGCGCACGGCGTCGACGGTCGAGCCTTCGAATTCGAGGGCCGACAGCGCGGCCACGTCGGCCGGGTTCTTCTCGACGACCAGCTTGGCCATCTTGTTGGCAAAGCCGATGAAGTCGTCGTTCTTCGTGACGAAGTCGGTCTCGCAGTTGACTTCGACCATCGCGCCGACCCCATTGGCGACGTACGCGGCGACCACGCCTTCCGACGTGACGCGCGTGCCGGCGCCGGCGGCCTTGGTGCCGAGCTTGACGCGCAGGATTTCCTCGGCCTTGACGGCATCGCCGTCGGCTTCGGTCAGGGCCTTCTTGCACATCATCATCGGCGCGTCGGTCTTGGCGCGCAGGTCAGCAACCATGCTTGCGGTAATCGCGGGCATCTTCAAACTCCATCTTCTGCGCCGGCCAGTTTCGTGGCCGACAGTGAACAAAATGCTTCTCGGCTGTGAAAAGGGGGCCACGAAGCCCCCTGTGTCGCAGCCCCGGCACGCGGCCGGGCAAGGGGATCAGCCTTCGGCGCCGACTTCGACGAATTCGTCGCCAGCGGCCGAGACCTGCTGCACGACTTCGCTCGTGGCGTTGGCCTTGCCTTCGAGCACGGCGTCGGCCACGGCCTTCGCGTACAGCGCCACGGCCTTGGCCGAGTCGTCGTTGCCCGGGATCACGTAGTCGATGCCCAGCGGGGAGTGGTTGGTGTCGACGACGCCGATGACCGGGATGCCCAGCTTGTTGGCCTCGAGGATGGCGATCTTGTGATAGCCGACATCGATGACGAAGATCGCGTCCGGCAGGGCAGCCATGTCCTGGATGCCGCCGATGTCCTTCTCGAGCTTGGTCAGCTCACGTTCGAACATCAGGGCTTCCTTCTTGATCACGGCCAGGGTGCCGGAATCCTTCTGGGCCTGCATGTCCTTGAGCTTCTTCAGCGAACCCTTGACCGTCTTGAAGTTGGTCAGCATGCCGCCGAGCCAGCGCTGGTCGACGTAGGGCATGCCGCAACGGGCGGCTTCCAGCGCCACGACTTCGCGCGCCTGGCGCTTCGTGCCGACCATCAGCACCGTGCCGCGCTTGGAGCTCAGCTGGCGGATGAACTTCAGTGCGTTCTCGAAAGCCGGCAGGGTCTTTTCGAGATTGATGATGTGGATCTTGTTGCGATGGCCGTAGATGAACGGGGCCATCTTGGGGTTCCAGAAGCGGGTCTGGTGTCCGAAATGGACGCCGGCTTCCAGCATTTCGCGCATGGATACAGACATGGAGTACTCCAAAGGTTGGGTCTAGAATCCCGGCATACATTGCATCGAGCAACAGGACTTACGGTTTCTAACCCGCTTTTGTACCTGCTTGCTCGACCACAACACCTTGATTGCCGGGTTCGCGTGTTTGGGATCTTTCATTGCTGAACGACCCCGTTTTCACCGAGCTTCGTGCGGGGTTGTAACACCGACGCATGGCCACCCAGAAAAACCCAAAGAGTATAGCAGGCCCCGCGTGGTCCTGCACCAGTTCCCCCGCCCACGCCTTCCCGACGGAGGCCCGATGAAGATCGCGGTGATCGGCGCCGGCATGGCCGGCGTCGCGGCCGCGCAGGCGCTGGCCAGCGACGGCCACGAGGTGACCGTCATCGAGCGCCGCGCCAGCGTCGCCGAGGAAACCAGCTTCGCACCCGCGGGCATCGCGGCCGCCGGGCTGGCGGCCCCGTGGCTGCCGCCGCCCGGGCGCCTGCAGGCCCTGTCGGGCAACGCCGACGAGCTGGCACGCCTGCACGGCACCGGCGCCGCGTTCGCCGCGCCCACGCTGTTCGGCAAGGGCGACGGGCCCGAGGCGGCGCGCCGGGCCGAACGCGCGCAGGCGCTGCACCGGCTGCTGGCGCTGGGCGTCGCGCGCATCGACGCCCTCGCCCGCGACCTGGCGCTCGACTTCGAGCGCGGCGACGGCCTGCTGCTGACGCTGCCCGACGACGCCAGCGCGGCGCAGGCCGAGGTCGCCGTCGCCTGGCTGCAGCAACAGGGCGACGCCGCCGAATGGGCCGACGCCGCTCGCCAGCGCCAGGTCGAGCCCGGCCGCCAGGTGGCCGACGACGCACGGCGTGCCGTCTGGCTGCCCAACGCCCGCATCGGCAACACGCGCGAGTGGACGCAGCTCCTGCGCGCCCATGCCGCCCACCTGGGCGTGCGCTTCCTGTTCCAGCAAGAGGTCGTCGCGGTCACGCCAGGCCCGCGGCCCACGCTGCGCCTGGCTGCCGCCAACGAGGCCGGGAGCGAGTTCGCGTTCGACGCCGTGGTGGTGTGCGCCGCACTCGAATCGGCGCGCCTGCTGGCACCGCTGGGCGTGAAGCTGCCGTGGCGCCCTATCCGCGGCTGCTCGGTGACGGTGGCGCAGCACGTGCGCGAGGCCGCGCCCGACAGCGGCCCGCGCGCCGCGCTGCTGGACGTGCGCAGCGGCATCTCCATCAGCCGCCTCGGCGCGCGGGTGCGCGCGGCCGGCGGGCATGAATCGGTGTCGGCGTCGGCCGAGCCGGGCACGCCGCCCACCCGCAAGGCCTTGCAGCCGTTGTACGACGCCGTCGACGATGCCTTCCCCGGCGCCGTGAACTGGCAGCAGGCGCAGGTGTGGCAGGCCACGCGCGCCGCGCTGGCCGACGGCCTGCCCGTCGTCGGCGCCAGCGGCGTGCCGGGCATCTGGCTCGACGCGGGCCATGCGCATCACGGCTGGGCGCTGAGCCAGGCCGCGGCCGGGCTGTTGTGCACGATGATTGCCGGTGAGGCGATGCCGGCGGAGGCCGGCGCCCTCGCCCCACAACGACTGCGCTGACTTTTCCGAAGGTCCCTCGATGACCGTGCCCCGCCGCCTGCTCCAGAGCCACGAAGACGTGCCGTTGTTCGACGCACGGGCCACGCGGCGCATCGAGCAGCGCGCGGCCGCGGCGCTGCCCGCGCACGCGCTGATGGTGCGCGCGGGCCTCGCGCTCGTGCGCCTGGCGCGCGCCGTGGCGCCGCAGGCGCGCGCGGTGTGGATCGCGGCCGGGCCGGGCAACAACGGCGGCGACGGCCTCGTGCTGGCGACGGCGCTGCATCGCGCCGGCGTCGCGCTGTCGGTGACGCTGGCCGGCCACCCATCGGGCCGCGCGCTGCCGGCCGACGCCGCGTGGGCCCTCGCCGAGGCGCGGGCCGCCGGCGTGCGCCTGCGCGACGACCTGCCGGACGCCGAGGAGCTCGCCCGCATCGACCTGGGCATCGACGCGCTGCTGGGCGTCGGCCAGTCACGCGCCCCGGAAGGCGCCATCGCCGCGGCCATCGCGGCGCTCAACGCGCTCGCCGCGCCGGTGCTGAGCATCGACGTGCCCACGGGCCTGGCCACCGACACCGGCGCGCCGCTCGGGGACGCCGTGGTGCGCGCCACCCACACGCTCACGCTCCTCACGGCCAAGACGGGCCTGTTCACCGGCAGCGGCCGCGACGGCGTGGGCGAGGCCTGGTTCGACGACCTCGGCGTCGCGCCGATAGACGACGAACGACCCGCGGCAATGCTCACGGGATCTCACGTCGCGGCGACGACCTGGCCGCATCGCCGCCATGTGGCCAACAAGGGCAGCTACGGCGACGTCCACGTGGCCGGCGGCGCGGCGGGCATGGTCGGCGCGTCGCTGCTGGCGGCGCACGCGGCGTCGCTCGCGGGCGCCGGCCGCGTGCTGGTGCATGCGCACTCGGGCGACGCCGGCGGCATCCTGCCGGTGGACGTGCGCCATCCGGAGCTCATGTTGCGTCCCGTGGCCGAACTGCAGCCGGCGCTGCGCGAGAACGCCAGGGCCACGGTCGTGGCCGGTTGCGGTGGCGGCGACGACGTGGCGCGCGCGCTGCCCGGCTGCCTGTCCAACGCGCAGCGCCTGGTGCTGGACGCCGACGCCCTCAACGCGATCGCGCGCGATCCGGGCCTGCGCGCGCAGCTGCGTGCGCGCAGCGCCGCCGGCCGCCCCACCCTCCTCACGCCGCACCCGCTGGAGGCCGCGCGACTGCTCGCCAGCGACGTGGCCACCGTGCAGGCCGACCGGCTCGCCGCCGCACGACGGCTGGCCGCCGACACCGGCGCGGTGGTCGTGCTCAAGGGCTCGGGCACGGTCGTCGCGACGCCGGACGGGCGCGCCGCGGTCAACCCGACCGGCGACGCGCGCCTGGCCACCGCCGGCACCGGCGACGTGCTGGCCGGCTGGATCGGTGGTGCCTGGTCGGCGCAGCCGCGCGCGACGTCCGTCATCGACCAGGCCTTCGACGTGGCCCGCGCCAGCGCGTGGCTGCACGGCCGTGCAGCCGATCTCGCGCGCGGCGACCGGCTGCCGCTGGTGGCCGGCGAGCTCGCCGCCGCGATGGCGCGCGCGCTGCAGTCGCTGCCCGACTGAACGCGGCGCGAGCCGCCCCCGCCTGAACCGTCGCACGCACGCCTTCGCGCGTGCCCGCACTCGCACGCCCGGACGCGTTGGCGAGCGCGCGTTCGCCCACGCGAGCGCTGCGCGCGAGGGAGCGGACACAGATGCGGACATGGCCCAGGTCACCCACAAGAAGCCGGTTTTGGCCCGCTTTTCGGGCCTAACCAGCGCGCTCATCCGGCGGATAGTCCCCTCAAATCGGTAAAAGGTTACAAGCCCGACTTCAGGATTTGCAGTTCTTTGCCGACAAGCCCAGTTGAGAACCCCTTTTCTTGCCAGCCCCCGATGACTCTTGCGACCCATGACCTTGCCTCTCCCGCCCGCCTTCCCGGCGCGGCGGTGCGAGGCCATGGGTCGCCAGAGACCCCGTCACGATTCGACAGGCGCGGCGCTTCGCTGCCGACCGTCGCCGCCCAGTCAACGTTCAGGAAATAAAAATGTCCATCATCACCTCGCTGTCCACTTCGCAGATCGCCGGCCTGTCCACGAGCACGATTGCCGGACTCGGCACCGCTGACTGGGCGGCATTCAACACGGCGCAGATCCAGGCGCTGACCACGGCGCAGATGGCGGCGATCACCAGCACGGGCGTCGCCGCGATCGGCACGGCCGAGATCACCGCGCTGCTCACAGCCGACCTGGCAGCCCTGACGACGGGCACCCTGGCGGCGTTGACGACGGCCCAGATCGCCGTGCTCGGCTCCTCGCAAGTGGGCGCCCTCACCACCGCGCAGGTCGCGGCGCTCACCACGAGCCAGCTGACCACGCTCTCCAGCACCCAGCTCACCGGCCTCACCACCACCGAAGCCGGCGCGCTGACCAGCACGCAAGTGGCCGCCTTGACCACCGGCCAGGTGAGCACCCTGGGCACCGCCCAGGTCGCCGCGCTGAGCACCGGCGCGCTGCACGCCATGGGCACGACCGCTCTCGAGGCCCTCACCACGGCCCAGCTGAACGCGCTGGGCACCGATCGCATCCAGGCGCTGTCGACCACGCAGGTCGCCGCGCTCACGACGGCGCAGTTGTCCACGCTTGGCTCCACCAACCTTGACGCGTTCACCAGCGCCCAGGTCGCCGCGCTGACCACCAACGAGATCTCGAACCTGACGACGAGCCAGGTCTCCACCCTCGGCACCGCGCAGGTCGCGGCCCTGACGTCGACCCAGGTCGGCGCACTCACCAGCGCGCAGCTCAACGCGTTCACCACCACCGAGATCGGAGCGCTCACCAGCGTCCAGGCCGCGGCGCTGACCACCAATCAGCTGTCCAACCTCACCACCGACCTGCTCGCGGCGCTGACCACCACCGACCTGCGCGCCCTCGGCTCGGCACAGATCGCCTCGCTGACGACGACCCAGCTCAATGCGCTGGCCACCGACCACCTCGCCGCGCTCACCACCGGGCAGATCGCCGCGCTGACGACCGCACAGCTGGCGGCGTTGACCACCACGAACCTCGACGCCCTCACCTCGGCCCAGATCGCCGCGCTGACGACCACCCAGGTGGCGTCCATGACCACCAGCCAGGTGGCCGCATTGACCACGGCGCAAGTGGCCGCCCTGACCACCAACGAGATCCGCTCGCTGACGACCGGCGAAGTCGTCGCGCTCAACACGACCGAGATCGCGGCGCTCACCAGCACCCAGGCCGCCGCCCTGTCGACGACCCAGATCGCCGCCATGGGTACGGACCAGGTCGCGGCGATCACCACGGCGGATCTGCGCGCGATGGGCACCAGCCAGGTCGCCGCGCTGACGTCCGCCCAGCTCAACGCGCTGGCCACCGACCACATCCAGGCACTCTCGAGCGCCCAGGTCGCCGCGCTCACGACGACCCAGCTCGCCAGCCTCAGCACCACCAACCTCGATGCGCTGAGCACCACCCAGCTGGTGGCCCTGACCAGCACCCAGGTCGCCGCGCTCACGACGACGCAGCTCAACTCGCTCAACACCACCGACTTCGCGGCGCTGACCAGCGGGCAGGCCGCCGCGCTGACCACGGCCCAGATCGCGGCGCTGACCACCGACCTGGTCGCCGCCCTGTCGACCGCGGACCTGCGCGCCCTGGGTTCCGCCCAGATCGACGCGCTGACGACCAGCCAGCTCAACGCGCTGGCCACCGACCACATCCAGGCCCTGTCGGCGGCGCAGGTCGCCGCGCTGACCACGGCGCAGCTGTCCACGCTGGCCACCACCAGCCTCGACGCCTTCACGTCGACCCAGGTCGCGGCGCTGACCAGCGCCCAGATCCAGTCGCTGACCACCTCGCAGGTGGCCGCGCTCGGCACCGCCCAGGTCGCCGCATTCACGCCCGCGCAGATCGCGGCGCTGACCTCGACCCAGATCGACGCCTTCACGACTACCGAAATGGCCGCGCTGACCAGCGTCCAGGCCGCCGCGCTGACGACCGCGCAGATCGCCTCCCTGGGCACCGACCAGGTCGCCGCGCTGACCACGAGCGACCTGCGCGCCCTCGGCACCGCCCAGATCGGCGCGATGAGCTCGGCCCAGCTCAATGGCCTGGCCACCGACCACATCGCCGCGCTGACCACCGCGCAGATCGCCGCCTTCACCACGGCACAGATCTCCACCCTCGGCACCACCAGCCTCGACGCGTTGCTGACCACGCAGCTCGCCGCGCTGACCTCGGCCCAGATCCAGGCGCTCACGACCACGCAGCTGAACGCGCTCACCAGCACCGACATCGCCGCGCTGACCAGCGGCCAGGTCGCCGCGCTGACGACGGCGCAACTGGCCGCGATGACCACCGACCTGGTGGCCGCGATCTCCACCGCCGACCTGCGCGCGCTCACGACCGCGCAGATGGACGCGCTGACGACCGCGCAGTTGAACGCGCTCGCCACCGACCACCTCGCCGCCTTCACCACCGGCCAGGTCGCCGCGCTGACGACCAGCCAGGTCGCCAGCCTCAGCACCACCAATCTCGACGCGCTCAGCTCGGCCCAGATCGCCGCCCTGACCTCCGCGCAGATCTTCTCGCTGACGACGACGCAGGTCTCGGGCCTGACCGCCGCGCAGGTGGCCGCCCTGACCAGCACGCAGGTCGCCGCGCTGTCCACCGCGCAGATCAATGCCCTGACCACTGCCGAGATCGGCGCGCTGACCAGCACGCAGGCCGCCGCACTGACGACGGCCCAGATCTCCAGCATGACCACCGACCTCGTGGCCGCGCTGTCAACGACCGACCTGCGCGCCCTGGGCTCGGCCCAGATCCAGGCACTCACCACGGCGCAGCTGAATGCGCTGGCGACGGATCACCTCGCCGCGCTCACCACGGCACAGGTCGCCGCGTTGAGCACCAACCAGCTCTCCAACCTCAACACCACCAGCCTCGATGCGCTGACCACCGCGCAGATCGCAGCGCTGACGACCAACCAGGTCGCCAACCTCACGACCGCGCAGCTCAACGCGCTGACCAGCGCCGAGATTGGCGCCTTCACCAGCGCGCAGGCCGCGGCCCTGACCACCACCCAGGTCGCCGCGCTCTCGACGACCCAGGTCGCCGCGCTGACCACGGCCGACCTGCGCGCGCTCGGCACCGCTGCCGTCGACGCCCTCACCACCACCCAGCTGAACGCGCTGGCCACGGATCGCATCCAGGCACTCACGACCACGCAAGTGGCCGCATTGACCACGGCGCAAGTGTCGACGCTCGGCACGACCAGCCTCGACGCGCTGACCAGCACGCAGGTCGCCGCACTGACCACCACGGAAGTGGCCGCGCTCACGACCAGCCAGATCAATGCGCTGGGCACCGCGCAAGTCGCGGCGCTGACCACCGCCCAGGTCGCCGCGCTGAGCTCCGCGCAGATGAACGCCCTGACCAGCACGGAGATCGGTGCGCTCACCAGCGTGCAGGCCGCCGCACTGACCACCAACCAGCTGTCCAACCTCACCACCGACCTGCTGGCCGCGCTGTCGACCACCGACCTGCGCGCACTGGGCTCCGCCCAGATCCAGTCGTTGACGACCACGCAGCTGAACGCGCTGGCCACCGACCACCTCGCCGCCCTGACGACCGCCCAGGTCGCCGCGCTGACCACGGCCCAGGTGGCGGCCCTCACCACGACCAACCTCGACGCCTTCACCAGCACGCAGGTGGCCGCGCTCACGACCAACCAGGTCGCCAGCCTGACCACCAGCCAGGTCGCCGCCCTCGGCACCGTCGATATCGCGGCCCTGACCACGGCGCAGATCAAGGCGCTGACGACCGGCGATGTCCAGGCCCTGACCACCACCGAAGTTGCCGCGCTGACCAGCGCGCAGGCCGGCGCCCTGACGACGGCGCAGATCGCCACGATGGGCACCGACCAGGTGGCCGCGCTGTCGAGCACCGACTTGCGCGCCCTCGCCACCAGCCAGGTCACCGCCCTGACGACGGCCCAGCTCAACGCCCTGGCCACCGACCACTTCGCCGCACTGACGACCGCCCAGGTGGCGGCCCTGACGACGACCCAGGTCGCCGCCCTGAGCACCGCCAATCTCGACGCCCTCGGCACGGCCCAGATCGCCGCGCTCACCAGCGCCCAGATCCAGTCGCTGACGACCACCCAGCTGAACTCGCTGGGCACGGCCGACTTCGCCGCGCTCACCAGCGGCCAGGCCGCTGCACTGACGACCGCCCAGATCGCGGCGCTGACGACCGACCTGGTCGCCGCGCTGACGACGGCCGACCTGCGCGCCCTGGGCACCGCCGCCGTCGATGCCCTCACCTCGGCTCAGCTGAACGCGCTGGCCACCGACCACATCCAGGCGCTGTCGACCGCGCAGGTCGCCGCGCTGACCACGACGCAGCTGTCCGCGCTGAGCACGACCAATCTCGACGCCTTCACCAGCGCTCAGGTGGCGGCCCTCACGACCAATGAAGTCGCCTCGCTGACCACCAGCCAGGTCGCCGCGCTCGGTGCCGCGCAGGTCACCGCGATGACCACCGCGCAGATTGCCGCGCTGACGACGGCGCAGCTCAACGCGATGTCCACCGCGGAGATCGCCGCGCTCACCAGCGGCCAGGCCGCCGCGCTGACCACGACGCAGATCTCGACCCTGGGCACCGGCCTGGTCACCGCGCTGACGACGGCCGACCTGCGCGCGCTGGGCACCGCCGCCATCGACGCCTTCACCACGACCCAGCTGAATGCGCTGGCCACCGACCACATCGCCGCGCTGACGACCACGCAAGTGGCCGCGCTGACGACGACGCAGGTCTCCAGCCTGAGCACCACCAATCTCGACGCGCTCGGCTCGGCCCAGATCGCCGCGCTCACCAGCGCCCAGATCCAGTCGCTGACGACCACCCAGCTCAACACGCTGGGCACGGCCGGCATCGGCGCGCTGACCAGCGGCCAGGCCGCCGCGCTCACCACGGCGCAGCTGTCGGCCCTGACCACCGACCTGGTGGCCGCACTGTCGACCGCCGCCCTGCGCGCGCTGAGCACCACCGCGCTCGATTCGCTCACCACGGCGCAACTGAACGCGCTGGCCACCGATCACATCCAGGCGCTGTCGACGGCCGAAGTGGCCGGACTGACGACGGCCCAGGTCGCTTCGCTCAACACCACCAGCCTCGACGCGCTCACCAGCGCGCAGATCGCCGCCCTCACGACGACGCAGGTCGCCGCGCTGACGACCAACCAGATCGTCGCCCTGACCACCAGCCAGCTGGCCGCGATGACCAGCGCACAGATCGCTGCGCTGGCCCCCGTCACCGCGCTGACCACCGCCGAGATCGCCGCGCTGACGACCGCCGGCGCCGCCGCGCTGACGACGGCGCAGATCGCGGGCATGGGCACCGACCAGATCGTGGCGCTCACCTCGACGGACCTGCGTGTCCTGAGCAGCGCACAAATCGACGCGATCACCACGGCCCAGCTCAACGCGCTGGCCACCGATCACATCGCCGCCCTGACCACCGGCCAGGTCGCCGCGCTGACCACCACGCAGCTCTCCAGCCTGAACACGACCAGCCTGGACGCGCTGACATCGGCCCAGGTCGCCGCGTTCACCAGCAACCAGGTGGCCAGCCTGACGACCTCGCAGGCCGCCGCGCTGCTGACCACGCAGGTCGCCGCCCTGACCACCGCCGAAATCCGCGCGCTGACGACCAGCCAGGTCGTCGCGCTCGGCACCGCCGACATCGCCGCGCTCTCGAGCGCCCAGGTCGCCGCCCTGACCACCGCGCAAGTGAGCGCGATGGGCACCGACCAGGTCGCCGCCATCACCACCACCGACCTGCGCGCGCTGGGCTCCGCCCAGATCCAGGCCCTGACCACGGCGCAGCTGAACGCCCTGGCCACCGACCATGTGGCCGCGCTGACCTCGTCGCAGGTCGCCGCGCTGACGACCACGCAGGTGTCCAGCCTGGCCACCGCCAGCCTCGACGCCCTGGGCACGGCGCTGATCCCCGCGCTCACCAGCGCGCAGATCCAGTCGCTGACGACGATCCAGCTCAATGCGTTGGGCACGACCGACTTTGCCGCGCTCACCAGCGGCCAGGCCGCCGCGCTGACGACGGCCCAGATCTCGGCGCTGACGACCGACCTCGTCGCCGCGCTGTCGACCGCCGACCTGCGCGCGCTGAGCTCGGCGCAGATCGACGCCCTGACCACCGCGCAACTGAACGCGCTGACCACCGACCGCATCGCCGCGCTGTCCACCGCGCAGGTGGCCGCACTGACCACGGCCCAGCTGTCCAGCCTCAACACGACCAACCTCGACGCCCTCACCAGCGCCCAGGTAGCCGCGCTGACGACCACCGACGTGTCCTCGCTGACCACCAGCCAGATCGCGGCGCTGGGCACCACGCAACTGGCCGGCTTCACCAGCGCACAGATCGCCGCGCTGACCACCGCGCAGCTGAACGCGTTCACCACCACCGAGATCGGCGCGCTCACCAGCACGCAGGCCCTGGCGCTGACGACCAGCCAGATCTCCAGCCTCACCACCGACCTGGTGGCGGCGCTGTCGACGACCGACCTGCGCGCGCTGAGCTCGGCGCAGATCGATGCGCTCACCTCGACGCAGCTGAACTCGCTGTCGACCGATCGCATCGCCGCCCTGACGACCGCGCAGGTGGCCGCCCTGACGACGACGCAGATCACCGCCCTGAGCACCACCAACCTCGACGCGCTGACGACCACGCAGATCGCCGCGCTGACGACCGCCCAGGTCGCCAACCTGACGACCGCGCAGCTCAACGCCCTGGGCAGCGCGGACATCGCCGCCCTGACCAGCGGCCAGGCCGCAGCCCTCACCACGGCGCAGGTCGCCTCGCTGTCCACCACGCTGGTCACGGCGCTGACGACGGCCGACCTGCGTGCGATGGGCACCGCCGCCATCGATGCGCTGACGACCTCGCAACTCAACGTCCTGGCTTCCGACCACCTGCAGGCCTTGTCGACGGCGCAGATCGCCGCGCTGACCACCGCGCAGTTGTCCACGCTCAACACGACCAGCCTGGACGCCCTGAGCTCGGCCCAGGTCGCCGCGCTGACGACCAACGAGATCGTCGCGCTGACCACCGGCCAGATCAATGCGCTGGGTACCGCCCAGGTGGCCGCGTTGACGACCGCACAGGTCGCCGCGTTGACCAGCGCCCAGCTGAACGCGTTCACAACCGCCGAGATCGGCGCGCTCACCAGCACGCAGGCCGCGGCGCTGACGACCAACCAGCTGTCCAACCTGACCACCGACCTGCTCGGTGCCCTGTCGACGACCGACCTGCGCGCCCTGAGTTCGGCGCAGATCGACGCGCTCACCTCGACGCAGCTGAACGCGCTGGCCACCGACCATCTCGCCGCCTTGACGACCGCGCAAGTGGCCGCCCTGACGACCACCCAGGTCGCCGGCCTGACCACGACCAACCTCGACGCCCTCACCACGGCCCAGGTCGCCGCACTCACGTCCAGCCAGATCGGCGCGCTGACCACGGCCCAGGTGGCCGCGCTCGGCACCGCCGATGTGGCCGCGTTGACGACCGCGCAGATCAAGGCCTTGTCGACGGGCGATATCCAGGCGCTGACGACCACCGAGATCGGCGCGCTGACCAGCACGCAGGCGGCGGCCCTCGGCACGCAACAGATCGCCGCGATGGGCACCGACCAGGTCGCGGCCATCACGACCACCGACCTGCGCGCCCTGGCCACCAGCCAGATCCAGGCGCTCACCACGGCCCAGCTGAATGCACTGGCCACCGACCACATCGCCGCACTGACGACCGCGCAAGTGGCCGCCTTGACGACGGCCCAGTTGTCCAGCCTCGGCACCGCCAGTCTCGACGCGCTGGGCACGGCCCAGATCGCCGCGCTGACCAGCGCCCAGATCCAGTCGCTGACCACGACCCAGCTGAACTCGCTGGGCACCACCGACTTCGCCGCGCTCACCAGCGGCCAGGCCGCCGCGTTGACCACCGCCCAGGTCGCGGCGCTGACCACCGACCTGGTCGATGCGCTGAGCACGACCGACCTGCGTGCCCTGAGTTCGGCACAGATCGACGCGCTCACCTCGACCCAGCTGAACGCGCTGACGACCGACCGCATCGCCGCCCTGACGACCGCGCAAGTGGCCGCCCTGACGACCACCCAGCTGTCCTCGCTCAACACGACCAACCTCGACGCGCTGACCTCGGCGCAGGTGGCCGCGCTGACCACCAACGAGATCGCCTCGCTGACGACCACCCAGGTCGCCTCGCTCGGCTCGGCGCAGATCGCCGCGCTGACGACCGCCCAGGTCGCCGCGCTGACGACCGCCCAGCTCAACGCCTTCAACACCACCGACATCGCCGCGCTCACCAGCGCGCAGGCCCTGGCGCTGACGACCAACCAGCTATCCAACCTGACCACCGACCTGCTCGGTGCCCTGTCGACGACCGACCTGCGCGCCCTGAGCTCGGCGCAGATCGACGCGCTGACCTCGACCCAGCTGAACTCGCTGGCCACCGACCACCTCGCCGCCCTGACGACCGCGCAAGTCGCCGCCCTGACGACCAACCAGGTCGCCGGCCTGACCACGACCAACCTCGACGCGCTGACGACGACCCAGATCGCCGCGCTCACCACCAACCAGATCGGCGCGCTGACGACCGCGCAGGTGGCCGCCCTCGGCAGCACCGACGTCGCCGCGCTGACGACCGCGCAGGTCAAGGCGCTGTCGACGGCCGATGTCCAGGCCCTGACGACCACCGAGGTGGGCGCCCTGACCAGCGCGCAAGCCGCCGCGCTCACCACGTCGCAGATCGCCGCGATGGGCACCGACCAGGTCGCCGCCATCACGACCACCGACCTGCGTGCGCTGGGCTCGGCCCAGATCCAGGCCCTGACCACGGCGCAGCTGAACGGCCTGGCCACGGATCACATCGCCGCCCTGACGACCGCGCAAGTGGCCGCCCTGACGACGACCCAGTTGGCCACTCTGGGCACGACCAACCTCGACGCCCTCGGCTCGGCGCAGATCGCCGCGCTCACCACCGCCCAGGTGGCCGCGCTCACGAGCACCCAGCTGAACTCGCTGGGCAGCACCGACATCGGCGCGCTCACCAGCGTGCAGGCCGCGGCGCTCACGACCACCCAGCTGTCGTCGTTGACCACCGACCTGCTCGATGCGTTGTCGACGGCCGACGTGCGCGCGCTCACCACCGCGCAAATCGCCTCGCTGACCTCGACCCAGCTGAACGCGCTGGCATCGGATCACCTGCAAGCCCTGTCGACGACGCAAGTGGCCGCCCTGACGACGGCCCAGGTCGCCGCCCTGAGCACCACCAACCTCGACCTGCTGACCACGGCCCAGATCGCCGCGCTCACCACCGCGCAAGTCGGCGCGCTCACGACCGCCCAGGTGGCCGCGCTCGGCACCGCCGACGTTGCGGCGCTGACCACGGCCCAGGTGCGTGCACTGTCCACCAGTGACATCCAGGCGCTGACGACCACGGAAGTGGCCGCCCTGACCAGCACGCAGGTGGCCGCCCTCGGCACGCAGCAGATCGCCGCCATGGGCACCGACCAGGTCGCGGCCATCACGACCACCGACCTGCGCGCCCTGGCCACCAGCCAGATCCAGGCGCTCACCACGGCACAGCTGAACGGCCTGGCCACGGACCACATCGCCGCCCTGACGACCGCGCAAGTGGCCGCCCTGACGACGACCCAGCTGGCCAGCCTCGGCACGACCAACCTCGACGCCCTGGGCACCGCACAGATCGCCGCGCTCACCAGCGCCCAGATCCAGTCGCTGACCACGACCCAGCTGAACTCGCTGGGCACCACCGACTTCGCCGCGCTCACCAGCGTGCAGGCCGCCGCGCTGACCACGGCCCAGATCTCCGCGCTCACCACCGACCTGGTGGCCGCGCTGAGCACGGCCGACCTGCGCGCCCTCGGCTCCGCCGCCATCGACGCCCTGACCACGGCCCAGCTGAACGCGCTGGCCACCGACCACATCCAGGCCCTGTCGACCACGCAAGTCGCTGCGCTGACGACGACGCAGCTGTCCAGCCTGGGCACGACCAACCTGGACGCCTTCACCACCGCCCAGGTGGCCGCGCTGACGACCGCCGAAGTGGCCTCGTTGACGACGAGCCAGGTCGCTTCGCTCGGCTCGGCGCAGATCGCCGCGCTGACGACCGCCCAGGTCGCCGCGCTGACGACCGCCCAGCTCAACGCCTTCAACACCACCGACATCACCGCGCTCACCAGCGCGCAGGCCCTGGCGCTGACGACCAACCAGCTGTCCAACCTGACCACCGACCTGCTCGGTGCCCTGTCGACGACCGACCTGCGCGCCCTGAGCTCGGCGCAGATCGACGCGCTGACCTCGACCCAGCTGAACTCGCTGGCCACCGACCACCTCGCCGCCCTGACGACCGCGCAAGTCGCCGCCCTGACGACCAACCAGGTCGCCGGCCTGACCACGACCAACCTCGACGCGCTGACGACGACCCAGATCGCCGCGCTCACCACCAACCAGATCGGCGCGCTGACGACCGCGCAGGTGGCCGCCCTCGGCAGCACCGACGTCGCCGCGCTGACGACCGCGCAGGTCAAGGCGCTGTCGACGGCCGATGTCCAGGCCCTGACGACCACCGAGGTGGGCGCCCTGACCAGCGCGCAAGCCGCCGCGCTCACCACGTCGCAGATCGCCGCGATGGGCACCGACCAGGTCGCCGCCATCACGACCACCGACCTGCGTGCGCTGGGCTCGGCCCAGATCCAGGCCCTGACCACGGCGCAGCTGAACGGCCTGGCCACGGATCACATCGCCGCCCTGACGACCGCGCAAGTGGCCGCCCTGACGACGACCCAGTTGGCCACTCTGGGCACGACCAACCTCGACGCCCTCGGCTCGGCGCAGATCGCCGCGCTCACCACCGCCCAGGTCGCCGCGCTCTCGAGCACGCAGCTGAACACGCTGGGCTCCGCCGACTTCGCGGCGCTCACCAGCGCGCAGGCCGCGGCTCTGACCACGAACCAGCTGTCCTCGCTGACCACCGACCTGCTCGGCGCGCTGTCGACGACCGACTTCCGTGCCCTCACCAGCACGCAGATCGCCTCGCTGACCTCGACGCAGCTGAATGCGCTGGCCTCCGACCATGTCCAGGCCCTGACGACCGCGCAGGTGGCCGCCCTCACGACGAC
>Ga0302157_10000294_pt1 | contig 65907 bp, 59 predicted proteins | sample I_Bog_N3_3_FD_193502 | JGI IMG/M metagenome (GOLD analysis project Ga0302157, IMG submission 193502) | Peat permafrost microbial communities from Stordalen Mire near Abisko, Sweden - I_Bog_N3_3 | ecosystem: Environmental > Terrestrial > Soil > Wetlands > Peat | place: Sweden: Abisko, Stordalen... | reverse complement strand
CTTACGCAGATCCAGAGAATAAGGCTTGCCCATCCATGCTGGCCTCCAGCCCAGCCAGCATGGTGAATCAGAAATGCACTGATTTGGGAATCCCAAATCGATTCAGGCTAATGACATCCCGCTTTAGGCTGGCGAGTGACGAATTCAGCTCGGCGGGCAGCGGCGATCGACGACTGCCGCGAGGACCGGGCTTCGGATCGCGCGTGTCCCGGACGCGCCGCCCCTTCACGCTGACCCGCAGAGCCGGAACCCAGCCGGTTTGGCAGCGTAATGGATATAGATAGATCCGGTGATCGACGGTTCCGCCGCCCCGCAACCGACCGCGGTCCGCTCGCCCGGCATCGCGTGTTAATCGTGAAAGGTAACCGGGGGCCCGATGAGAGGGACATCAAACCGCCATGGACGAGGTCGCAAAACGCTTACCGCCGGAACCCGTCGTCCGATCCGGCCGCCGGCTGTCATATTGGATCGGCGGTATCCTCGGGCTTCTTGTTGTCGCCGGTGCCGCTGCGGGACCCCTGATGAGCCGCGTCGAAAAACCCGACTACAAGGTTTTGTCATCCGATGGCGCCATCGAGGTGCGCTCCTATGGCCCGATGATCGTCGCCGAGGCGGTGGTCCAGGGCGAGCGCAAGGCGGCCATCCGTGAAGGCTTCCGGCTGATTGCGGCCTATATCTTCGGTGCCAACAAGCCGAACGCCAGGATAGCCATGACGGCCCCGGTGCAGCAGCAGAAGCAGGCCATTTCGATGACGGCGCCGGTCACGCAGCAGGGTGCAGGCAATGCATGGACCGTGCGCTTCATCATGCCGAAATCCCAGACGATGGAGACCCTGCCGGTACCGAGCGATGCGCGCGTCAGCCTGAAACCACTGCCGGCCCGCCGTTTCGTTGCGATACGGTTCTCGGGGTTCGCAACCGACAAGGCAATTGCCGGACGTACCGACCAACTGCGCCGCTACGCGGCGGACCACAAGCTGTCGACGACCGGCGAGCCTGTCCTGGCCTTCTATAACCCGCCATGGACGCTGCCGTTCTTCCGCCGCAACGAGATCATGCTGGAGTCGACCAGCTGATCGGTCACCGTCCCCTGCAGAATGCCATCTGCGGGCCGTCGCTGGGGCTTCGCGCAAGCTCTATTTGTTGGCCGAATCAAATTTCTCCGCCGCTGTCCTGGCGGCCGCCAGTTCCACTTTCAACTCCGGCGCCAGCTTCTCGGCAAACGCCTTGACGTCGGCATTGTCGGGTTCGGCGATGTAGCGCTGCAAGAGCGAGATCGCGGACCGGTGCTCGGCGAACTGATCTTCGTAATACGCGTGGACATATGACGCGCCGACCGAGCCCTGAAGACCGGCAAGCCGGTCATCGACGGGAAGGCTCGCCTGTTCGGAAAATGTGACATTGAGGTTGGCCTGCCTGCTCAATTCGGCCAGCCGAACGTCTCGAGCCTCCGCCGCGTCCGATTCCGAGGTCGACAACTTCCTCAGAGCCGCGTCACCTCTCTGGCCAGCGGTTTCCGCCGCCGCCTGCTGGAAAAGATCATATTGATGAATCCGGAGAAGGACGTCGGCGCCGGTCAGCGCATGGCCGGGAAAGCCGCTCCATTCGCAGAAGGCCACCGCCGCGAAAGAAACCAGGGAGAAGACAAGCGCAACCGCCATAACCCTCACCGGAGGGACCTCGCTCGGGCAATTACGCGGATGGCAAAGCCCACCCGCTGCACAACACCAGGAACGCCCGGCCGGATGCCTTGGTGCCCGACTCGCGCATCAAGGAATTGTTACTTCGACGTCGCAACCGGGCGCATGCGCCTCCGTAATTTTTCATGCGCACCACCGATGTCACTCGACCGGCCGCGCTTGAACAGACCATCCTTCGCAAAACTGGCGCCAGCGATGCTCTGAACAGTAATCTGCAACCAAGCCAAATAGGAGTTCGATATGAAGAAACGCTCTGTACTTCGTGGGTTCGGCTTTGTCCTGGCCGCCACGCTGACCGCACCGGCAATGGCCGCGGTGATGGTTGGCGGGGCTGCGATGTACCCCTCCCGAAACATCATCCAAAACGCGGTTCACTCGAAAGAGCACACCACGCTGGTTTCCGCCGTCAAGGAAGCCGGCCTGGTTCAAACTCTCGAAGGCCAAGGCCCCTTCACCGTGCTCGCGCCGACCAACCGCGCCTTCGACAAGCTCCCGCACGGTACCGTCGCAAACCTGATGGAACCCAAAAACAAGAGTGAGCTCAAGACCATATTGACGTATCACGTCCTGCCTGGCCGCTTCACGACGCAGGAGCTACGGGACAGGATCCGGGCTGGCGACGGCAAGGCGACGATCAATACCGTCGAGGGTCAGCCTCTTACTTTTACAGAGCGAGGAAGCCAGATCCTCGTCACGGACGAAAAAGGTGATGTCGCCGAAATCACGCAGGCAAACGTCATGCAGTCCAATGGTATCATCCAGGTAATAAATTCGGTTCTGATGCCAAATTCGTAGCGCTATCGTGCCCTGGAACCCTCCGCGCTTCGGGGGGTTCCGTGCGGCCAGATAGTGTTTCCGGGGATTGAATTCGTCGGAAGCTGCGAAGGGTTTTGGTACGACCCAGCCGGCGGTCACGATGGGCCGTCGTGCGAAACATTTTCACAAATATTGCGGCCGTGCCCGGCACGCGTCATCTATCGGATCCAGTGGCAGACCGCAGGCTTCTCGAAGCAGAAGGCGTAAGCCGCCATCTCCGACACGATAGAGTGGGCAACACCGTTCTCGTGGCCGGTCGATTTGTAAGGCGGCGGGTTACGGCTTCTGCCTTCGCCATCAGGGTGCGGCGGACGGTTCGCCTCCAACCCGCCCCACCGGCTATGGTCTTACGATAGATGAGGACACGGTCACTCAACCCTCGACAGCGAGGCCGAGAACTCGAATCCCGCGCCGTCCGGGACTACTGCGAGCGGCAGATGGGGCTCCGGATCGGTCGCCGTGTCTCAGGTGTGCTTCAGGAAATTGGGATCAATCCCCAGTGACGGAGGCGTCGCGTCACTCATGAACACCGGCCGAAGCGTGTGTGATTTGTATCGCCAGACGTTGTCTTCGTTCAAGACGGCTTCACCGGTCAAATCAGCCACCATCATCGGGGAATTCGATTGGCGATTCGACGGATAAGTCAGGCCGCCATAGAAGATCACCGTGCCATGCACGGTCGCGCGGCGTTCGCTGCCCGAAGCGACGAAGAAATTGGTGATCAGGTGGCGCACGGCTTTCGCGCCGCTGGTCCATAGCTTGCCCAGGGGTTTCGACCCGACTTGTCGCAGGCGCCACGCGTAGAATGCCTGGATCTCTTCGCGACCTTCGAACCGGTTGCGGCCTACCGTCTTCACGCCGTCCGGGGTGAAGAATTCATGGGCGGTGCGCCCATCGTTGAAGTCGACGTCGTACCAATAGGTCACCTCGCGACGATGAAGGGCGTGCCAGAGCAGGAGTTCGTCGTGCGGATTCATCGGCACGGCAGGCGGCTCGTGAACTTCGGTCGCAACTTCGTTATCAGTCATCGAATCGGCCTCTCGATTTGTAACGTCGCCTCACTGCGGTGATGTGCCGGTGTCTTGCCCTGTTAAAAAACGGCGTCGCCCTCGAGTTCCGCGCGAGCCGTCTCGCAAGGGCCGCAAGGCAGCCACTGCCGAACTGTAGGACGCGAGACGGAATAATGAAACCGGCATTGGCGCGCAATCGGCGGGCCGCCGCCGTTGCGCAGCCGCCCGATCCGTTGGAAATGCGCCGCCCTCGCGAAGGGTGCCGTCATGAGATCGGAGTCTGCGGGGATTTTCTGGGGCAGGCCGCGTTCGAGCTCGACGCGAGCGGCCCCCACTGCCTGAGCAAGCAGGGCCGACCCGGAATGGACAAAGGCCCTATCCGCCTTTTTTGCGGTGCGACAGCATGGGCGCATCCGAATGCCAGGGGGCCGCGAATGGACCGCTACCTTGTCGGCGGCTACGACAGCGCAGTCGGCGGACACTTTCGCCGCCACCGCGACGATGTCAACGTCGGCGCGCAACGTAGCGGGGGCTCCATGGCCTGTCGCGGCGAGCAATGCCGCATGGTTGGCTGACCGGTAACCGATCGCGAGTCACCTTTGACCGATGGCAGACATAACCCGGGGCGAGCAGCAGGGCGGCGATGAGACATCGCGTGGCCGCTACGGGAGGGCAAACGCGACCACCGAATCCCCGAGCCTGGTTCCCAGTTTTCCGTGGCCGCCGGCAGCGATCACCACGAACTGTTTGCCATTTCGCCCCGCAAGATAGGTCATGGGCATGGCCTGACCACCGGCTGGAAGGCGACCTTTCCAGAGTTCCTTTCCGGTATCGGTGTCGAAGGCACGCAGATAATTGTCCATCGCGGATGCGATGAAGGTGAGGCCTCCGGCGGTAGCGATCGGGCCACCCAGGTTGGGAGTGCCCGCGACGACGTGGCCGGGATCCCTGGCCATGTCGGCCGTCGTGCCGAGCGGTACTCTCCATTTGATGGATCCATCAGCCAGATTCACGGCGACCAGTTCACCCCACGGCGGAGGGTTGCAGGGCAGTCCGAGCGGCGAATGCAGCACCTGCCGGCTCATGCCGTAGGGCGTTCCGTGTTGCGGGGAGACCTCTGCCCGCAATGCTCCTTGTTCCGCCGCCTTTTCGACGGGCCGGTATTGGTCGCGGGGGATCAGGTGAACTTCCATCGGAAGGTTGTTGATATTCGTGACGAAGATCTGCCGCTTTTGATCGAACGCGCCGCTGCTCCAGTTCATGCCGCCGAGATTTCCGGGAAAGGCAATGGTGCCTTGCACGCTGGGCGGAGTGAACATGCCGGCCGATCTCAATTTTTCCATCTGGGCGCGGCAGGCTTCTCGCTCGTCGGCGTTGATCCCCCAGGCGTCATCGGCTGTCAGCCGCTGCGCGGCGAGTGGCGGCGGCAGCAACGGGAAGGGTTGGGTGGGTGAAGCTTCCTCGCCTTCGCTGTCGCTTGGCGGTACAGGACGCTCCTCGACTCCAAAAACCGGCTTGCCGGTCTCCCGGTTCAGCACGAACAGGTTTCCGGTCTTGTTGCCCTGGATCACGACGGGCGTTCCGCCTGCCTCGCGGCCCAGTACGCCAAGAACCGGCTGGGCAGCCGTGTCATAGTCCCACAAGTCGTGATGGACGAGTTGAAAGCCCCACACCAGCTCACCGGTTCTTGCGGACAGCGCAACGACGGAGTTTGCCCATTTGTTGTCGCCGGGGCGCTTGGAGCCATTATAGTCCGGGCTCGCGCTTCCTGTCGGCAGAAAGACCAGACCGAGCTGCGGATCCACCGAGATGGTCGACCAGACGTTGCCCGCGCCGGTCGGCGCCAGGCCCTGAAGGGGGCGCCAGCTCCAGCGGAGATGGCCTGTTCTTGCGTCAAGAGCCCGGACCACGCCGTCGGGGCTGTCTGCCCGATCGTTGTCGGCTATCGAGGAGCCAACGATGACCATGTCGTCGATGACGGCGGGAGCCGAGGTTTCCTCGTATTCGCCGCTGCGCTTGATGTTGGAGATGCCGGCCTTGAGATCGATCTGTCCGCCGGCACCGAAGTCGGAACAGGGACGGCCGGTGGAAGCGTCGAGCGCGAACAGCCGCGCATCGATGGTGGCGAGGAAAATCCGCTGCCGGCAGGTGCCGGCGGCACCGTCGGGATCCGACCAGAACGTGACGCCGCGGTTCACCAGACCTTCGGAATAATGGGCGTGTAGATCGATTCCCGGATCGAAGTGCCATTTTTCTGTTCCGGTCTCGGGGTCGACCGCGAGCACGCGGTTGAAGGGCGTGCTCAGAAACATTGTCCCGGCAACAACGATCGGTGTGGTTTCGAACTCGCTTTTGGGGCGGCCATCGCTGCCATCCGAGACATCGCCGGTATGCATTTCCCAGGCCGGTTTCAACTCGGCGACATTGGCCTTGTTGATCTGATCCAGCCGTGAATAGCGGCTGCCTCCTGCGTCACCGCCATAGAAGGCCCAATCGCCCACGGCGCCATTGAGCTGTTCGCCGATGCAGGGGTTCGACATGACCGACAAAGCGCCGATTGCAGCCAGGGTGAAAATCCTCATCTGTCATCCTCCCGAAGGCCGGTGATCGCGGCGGGCGGGGGCCTCGCCGTCAACCATCCGGAAAATTGCGAAATCAGACATCGCGGGCTAGATTTCCTGCCGTACCCGGACGGCCAGTTGCCGGGATTGCGACCCCGACCACCCAATGGGATTCAAGAGTTCTCCACAACCGCGTCGAACCATTGTAGCAAAACGCCGGGAGGGCTCGACGTCCAGACGACGCGGGACAAGCGGTTGCTTTCCTGGGACGAGCTACGCGGGTCGTTGACCAGCCGTTTCCGGGACGGGATGACCACGAGCTCACTTGCTCCCTATGGCTGGCTCGCCTTGCTGATCCTGACCAATGCCGTCGTGAGCATGCTTTCGAGTGCCGACGATGCGGCCCAGCGTGGGGAGTCGTATGATCATCGCCGGCCGGCCTACTTCGAAATCACAGGGGGGTCTGCGCGCTGTTGCTTTTGCCGGCGCTCCGCCAGGCCGTTCACTGCCTTGCGCGTCGTCGAGGCTGGTCGATGAGGCTCGCAGTTGCATCCTTGATTGCGTCACTCTATTCCATTTCTCACATTACAATCTTGATCCCGATCCGGAAGGCAAGCTTCGGCATCTTGGGCGGCACATACCGGTTCGACTGGCTATCCCAGGGAGCTTATGACTTTCATCGCGAAATCGTTGCCGCGATGGTGCTCGGCGGCGCCTTCTGGCTTTTCGACAGCATAAAGCCCGAGCCGGGCGTCTCGACAGGCGCCGAACCTCTGGCCGAAGCGGGTCATCGCCTGTGGCTTCGCGACGGGACCACGGCCGTTCGCGTCGATCCACGCGCGATCACGACGGTTTCGTCGGCCGGCAACTACGTCGAGTTCAGCCTCCTTGACAAAACCTATCTCATCCGCGGAACGCTTGCCGCCGAAGAAGCGCGACTTCGACCGTTTGGCCTGAGGCGGGTGCATCGAACCCGACTGGTCCATCTCAATCGCGTCGCGGCCATAGAGCCGCGCCGGGCGGCGATCTTATCGTCCACATGGAAAACGGCGAGTCGATTTCCGGAAGTCGCAGATACAGGGAAGCGGTGCAGGGGATGACAGCGCCCCCAGGGGGATTGGAACGACGGCCCGCACCTTTACTTTGGGCAAATCCGTCAACGGGACCGGCAAGCCCCTCCCCCCGGCGCCGGCTGTCTCGCCGGACGTCCCGGAGCCTGCCCGGAACCTGAAAAGGTCCCGAGCAAGGGGCATCGCGGCGGCCTGGATTTGGCGGGTACGTCGGCCTCCGGACTAAAGGCCAACAATAACTGGATATGGAACTTAGTTCGCGTGAGGGTTCCGATGGGCGGCGCGCGGATTTTGCGCTTTAATGGTCCACCTCTTTACTGATCGTTTGCTGGGCCGGGGTGTTCGATGACTGGTCGTGGTCAAATGCCGGATGAGCGTTCCGCAGGCATCTTCCCTGGAGATGCGGACGTCTCGGCTCCAGGCGCGGGCGATGAGGCGTTGCGGCGTCGCGAAGAGCAGTTGCGGCTTGCGACGGAGAGTTCCGAGGTCGGTCTGTGGGATGTCGATCCCATCGCGGGCAAGCTCTATTGGCCGCCCCGCGTGAAGGCCATGTTCGGAATCTCGGCCGACGTCGAGGTCTCAATGGCAGACTTCTATGCGGGCCTGCATCCCGAGGATTTGCCTCACACCGCCGCCAGCTATGCGGCCGCGTGCGATCCCGCCGTGCGCAGCCTTTATGATGCCGAGTACCGCACCATCGGCAAGGAAGACGGCATCATCCGCTGGGTCGCAGCCAAGGGAAGGGGTCTTTTCAACGATCGCGGCGAATGCATCCGCGTCATCGGCACCGCCGTCGACATCACGGCGAGAAAATCCGCCCTGATCCGCGAAGGGTTCGTGCTTGGGCTCCTCGATCGCCTTCGCCACCTCACCGAGCCGACTGCCATCATCGCCACGGCCATCGAGGCCCTGGGACAGCAGCTCGGCGTCAACCGGGTCGGATACGGCCAGATGCTGGATGACAATTCAACCATCGTGCTGGCAACCTGCTACGCCAATGGTGTGGCTCCGATCACCGGCCAGTTCCGGGTGGATTCGTTTGGAGCACACAACATCGCGCTTCAACGGCGCGGCGAAACCGTGATCGTTCCGGACGTGGAGGCCGACCCCAGGAACGATTTCGATCTCTGGGCAGGAATAGATACCCGCTCCTATGTTTCGGTCCCCTTGATACGGGACGGTCGCTTCCGCGGCAGTCTTTTCGTCAATCATCGGGATCCCCGTCGCTGGGATGACCATGAGTTAGCGCTGATCGAGGATGTGGCGCGGCGCCTTTGGGATGCGGTGGAGCGCGCGCGCGCCGAGGAAGCGCTGCGGATCGTGAATGCTTCGCTGGAGCAGCAGGTAGACGCCCGTACGCGCGAGCGCGACCGGATCTGGCGGCTCTCTCCCGTGGTGATGGTGGTCGGCGACAGGCGCGGCATCCTGATCGAAGCCAATCCGGCCTGGGTCAATTGTCTCGGTTGGACCCTGGAGGAGACGCTTGGCCGTGACGTCATGGAATTCGTCGCACCCGCCGATCGCGAGGCCGGGGTTGCCGGTATGGCGCAGCTGTTCGAGGGCAAACCGGTCGTGGAATACAAGCTCGGCTTCCTTCACAAGAATGGCCGGCGACGGGTCATTGCCTGGACGACGGTGCCGGAGGGCGATCGGCTTTACGGTTTCGGCACCGACATCACCGAGCAGACGCTTGCCGAGGAACAGCTTCGCCAGTCGCAGAAGATGGAGGCGCTCGGCCAGTTGACCGGCGGCATTGCCCATGACTTCAACAACCTTCTTCAGGGTGTGACCGGCAGTCTCGACCTCATCCATCGCAAGCCATACGATGAGGCCAGCGTGCGGCGGTGGGCCGAGGCGGGCCTGCACGCCGCCCAGCGCGGCTCGAAGCTGACGAGCCAGTTGCTTGCTTTCTCGCGGGCGCAGGAACTCGAGCTCAGGTCCGTGAGAGTTCAGGAACTGGTCCGGCTGATGAGCGATCTGCTGGACCGGACGCTTGGACCCAATGTGAGGCTCGAGCTTGATTTGGGACCGCAAGACTTGTCATGCCAATGCGATCCGACCCAGCTGGAAATGGCGCTTTTGAATCTGGCCATCAATGCGCGTGACGCCATGGAATCGAACGGCAAGCTCGCCATCAAGGTAAGCGCGGTGCAGGTCGCGAATGACCCGACCTTGCCTGATGGCGAATATGTCGAGCTTTGCGTTTCCGATACCGGACCGGGGATGCCTTCGGAAGTGATCGGGAGGGCTTTCGATCCCTTCTTTACGACCAAGGGTGCCGGCAAGGGAACGGGTCTCGGACTTAGCCAGGTCTATGCGAGCGCCAAGCAGGCCGGGGGCACCGCGCGCATCGAATCGGAGCAGGGCGTGGGCACTGCCGTCCGACTCTATTTGCCGCGTACGGCAGCCGCGCCCGGCGCGCAGGGAATCACGGACCCGCGGCAAATTCCGCCGGCCGCGACGAGATCCGCTCTCGTGCTCGTCGTGGACGATGATCTCGATGTTCGCAGCTTTCTGGACTCGTCCCTGAAGTCACTCGGGTTCGAGACCCTGGTAACCCAGGACGGATACGCCGGCCTCGCTGCGCTTGACGGTTCCGAACCGGACGCGATGATCGTCGACTTCGCCATGCCTGGTATGAGCGGCGCCGAGGTTGCCCGGGCCGCAAGGCAAAGGCGTCCGGATATCCCGATCATATTCTCGAGCGGTTATTTTGATACCACGGCGATTGCGGAGATCGCCGGACCGGAGGCGCTCCTGCTTCGCAAGCCCTTCAGGGTGGATCAGCTCGAGGCTGCGCTCGCGCGATTTCCGACGCTGTTGCGATCCGTTTAGAGGTCGCCGCGCCCCGGGCGCGCCTTCGAGCGACGTAAAGAACAAGCCCCGCCGCCCTCGCCGCAAGCGTAGGGAAAGCCGCCCGCGCCGCAAGCCACGGCGATCGATGAGCGAAACAAGGGAGCTGTCACCCAGGGCATTCATTCCTGGTTCGGGCGCCGCCTCGCCTTCGCTGCGGCCATGATTTGACATCCCGGCGTGATCCATGCGCTACTTTTGCGCGCGCCGCTGTTCGTCTGCCATCATTTCCGGCGCGCAGGTTTCGCTGGAGCGTACAAGATGCCGAAACGCGTTGTCATCAAGGGGCCGAAAAAGCGGATCCTCGACGATTTCTTCAAGGTGGACGAAGTTCAACTGTCCTTCGAGAAGTTCGACGGCAGCATGAGCGAGGTGGTGCGGCGGCTCAATTTCGAGCGCGGCGATTCGGTCGCTGCCCTGCTGCACCACCGCGAACGCGACGCGGTGGTTCTGGTCAATCAATTCAGGTACCCGACCTATGAGAAGGGGCCGGGCTGGATCACCGAGATCGTCGCCGGCATGATCGATGCCGGCGAAGACCCGGAAGTCGCGATGCGCCGGGAAATTGTCGAGGAAACCGGCCACCTTGTCGAGCAGCTCGTCCATATCTCGGATTTCTATCTGTCGCCCGGCGGATCGTCGGAGCGGGTATTTTTGTATTGCGCCGAAATTGCCGGCGCGGGGCCTGAGCATAAAGGCGGCGGCGTTGCGGCGGAAAACGAGGATATCCGCCTGCTCGAACTGCCGACCGCCGAGGCCTTCGGCCAGCTCGACCGCGGCGACATCCACGACGCCAAGACCATCGTCGCGCTGATGTGGCTGCGGGCGAAACTCGGCTCGGAGGGCGGATAAAGGACATTGCCAAGGACAGGGGAGAATTGCCGTGCGAAGCTGTTTTGTCATCATGCCGTTCGGCGAGAAGAAGGACCCGGGCGGAAAGAAGATCGATTTCGACAAGATCTACAATTATCTGATCAAGCCCAGCGTCGAGCAGGTCAAGGACCTCAGCTGCATCCGTTGCGATGAAATCGAGGAGCCTGGGATCATTCACAAGAAGATGCTGGAACACATCTATCGGGCGGATGTCGCCGTGGTGGACATCACCACGCTGAATCCCAACGTTTTCTACGAGCTCGGAGTCCGGCACGCGCTGGCGGACCAGGTCACCGTCATCATCAAGCGCAAGGGCACCAACATTCCGTTCAATATCAATGCCCTGAACTCGATCGAGTATGATCCGAACGATCTCGAGAGCATAGAGAAGACCAAGAAGAAGATCGTCAGTTTCATCCAGAACGGCCTGCAGACCCGCAAGGTGGACAGTCCCGTGCACGAGAGCCTGCCGATACGAATCGCAGCCGAGGTGACGCCGCTGCCGAAAACCAGGCGTTACACGGCCAAGCTCCCGGTATCCGGCAAGGAGATCGGACTGATCACCGGCGAACTGCAGAAGATCAAGGGCGTCGATGTCTGGGTCAGCTCCGAGAACACCAACATGCAGATGGCGCGGTTCCACGAACGCTCGGTCTCCGGCACCATCCGCTATTACGGCGCCAAGCGGAACAGGGCAGGCCAGGTGACCGACGACATCCTGGCCAAGGAACTCCTGGCCATCGTCGGCGAAAATGTCGTGGTGCCGGCGGCCAATGTGATTGCGACCAGCGCCGGCCAGCTGGCGGCAAGCAACGGCGTCAAGCGGATCTTCCATGCGGCCGCGGTCTACGGCCAGATCGGGATCGGCTTTACGCCGATCAACAATGTCGCGGCCTGCATCGACAACGCGCTGGCGCTCGCCGACTCCGAGGAGGAAAAGGGCGCCAATCTGCGCAGCATCCTGTTTCCGCTGATGGGCACCGGGCAGGGCGGCGGCAAGCTGCAGGAGACAGTGAATTCGCTGGTCACCGCGGCGATAGCCTATCTCGAGAACAAGCCGGACAGCGTCATCCAGCAGGTCTATTTCATGTGCCTGATCGAAAAGGACCTCGAAGCCTGCCAGTGGGCGTTCGACCATGCCGGCCTGGTTCTGGCGGAGGCGTGAGCGAGCGTCTCGTATATGCCGAATTCCACCCCAACCCATCCCGCTTCGGACTGCCAGCATCGGCCTACTCGGCGGCTCGAAAATGAAGAATTCTTAAAAGCCGTGGCCCATGCGCCGTCCAATCGCCGTCAGAGTCGTGGACGCATCGCCCTGTAGAACCGGCAACCCTCGGTTTTTCAGTGGTTCGCCATGCGACCCTGCGCTATGTTCCGATCGGGCACTGAGGGTATTTATTTGACGAAAGAAATTGCTACGGAAGGCAGGTTATTTATGAGTCGCCTCAAAATTCGAATTGCTAAACGAGCCGCTGGTGTAGCCTTGGCGCATGGTCAGCGGCCGCGGACGTTCCTGGGCTAGGTCGATGTCTGGTCCCGAGACGGTGCGTTGCTTCTGGCACGGAAGCCCGCTCGGCCCCTATCAACTCATGGGCATGCGGAGTTTCGTGGATCATGGCCATCGTGTAGAGCTCTTCACCTATGATGGCGGCATTGCCGTTCCGGACTGGATCGTCAGGCGGGATGCCAACGAAATCTGGCCGACCAGTCGTATTCTGATTTACCGGAAGGACCTCGGGCGAGGCAGCTTCGCGCTGCATTCCAACCTCTTTCGTTATGCCATGCTGCACCGGCTCGGCGGTTGGTGGGTGGATCTCGACGTTATCCTGTTGCGCCAGGAGCTTCCCGCACAGGACATCTTCTTCGCGCTTGAAACCCGAGACCCGATAAGGGCGACATTCTCCGTGCTGAAGTTTCCGGCCGGACATCCGGCGCTTTCGGAGAGCCTGGCGCGGTGCGTGGCTGCGGGGGAGTCTCCGCTCTACGGCCAGACAGGGGCGGACCTGTTCACGGACGTTGTGGCCAAGCATCAGCTTGGGTGCCACGGCCAGGCGATGGAAGAGACCTATCCCTTGTCCGCCCTCGATGTCTCGGCGATGTTCGATCCCGCTCAGCTCGAGCAGCTTCGTGCCCGATGCGCGAAGTCGACATTCGTACATTTGTATAACGAGACTTGGCGCCGCGCCGGCATTCCGAGTTATCTCGGGCCGCCTGCAGGATCCTTCATCGATGATATGTTGCGCTCTCACGGCTTCGAAGTCCCGCTTCCCCGGATGGAGATCGAACACCTGCGGCGCTGGACGGCCTACCTCACGCTGCACGAAGAGTTTCAGGCCGGGCAACGCGCTTATCGCCTTGCCAACGAAGCCCTCCAGAACAGGGTGACCGCGCTGGAGAAGGAAAATGCCGACCTGAAAGCGGCGGCCTTGCGCAACGACGTCCGAAAAACTCCTTTGCTTCTCGCAGCACTGCGGCATATCTTGCAGAAGACGAACGGCAAATAGACCCCGATGCGGGCCGCCTTACGTGCCGACCCTTCGCTGAGAAATTGCCTGCTTGGTCCTGACAGGGCGACGGGGACACCAGCCGATGAACTATGCCATTGAAGCCGACTGGCACATGCTCGACACGTGCAACTATCGTTGCGCGTATTGCTTCTTCGGGCATGAAACACTCGGCGCAAGGCTGCGGACGTTTTCCGAACCAAGTGGATGGAGTTCTGCCTTCGACGCCACGGGAATGATCTGGTTGCTGCACATGACGGGTGGCGAGCCGAGCATTTATCCCGAGTTCGTCGAGCTTTGCGAGCGGCTGACCACACGTCACTTCATCTCGATCAATTCCAATCTCACGCACTCTTCGCTCGCGGAGCTTTCGCGTCGTGTTGATCCGTCACGTATCAGCTTTATCAACGCGGGACTGCATCTTCAGGAGCGCGAACTGCGCAACGGCCATACGGCGTTCCTGCGAAACGCGGATACCCTGCGGGCGCGCAACTTCCCGCTCGTGGTCTCGCTGGTTGCAACACCTTCGGCGCTCGTTCGCTTCGACGAGGCGATCGCGCTGCTGGCGCCGATCGGGTTGTTCCCGATCCCCAAGCTGTTTCGCGGAACCGCCGACGGCAAAACCTATCCGGACGCCTATAGTGGCGCGGAAAAGCAGCGCTTCGGAGCAATGGCAGCTCGCGCGCGCGACTTCTACCGCGCGGATCTGCTGAAGCGGGACGAGCCTCCCAGCATCGACATGTTGAATGATGAGCTGTTCCTGGATGGTATGCCGTCTTACAGGGGTGCGCTATGTACCGCAGGCGAGCGGTTCGTGCAGATCCTTCCGAATGGCGACGTTCATCGATGCGGCGGCTCCGATTCCCAAGGCAACATTCTCGCAGGGACTTTCGTGCGGCGCCAGGGTCCGGCGCCCTGCGACACCCAGCATTGCTATTATTTTTGCAACAAGTACTCCGATGCCAGCCCGCTTCGGGGAAACGCGTCGGTGTACAATGACCCCGCGGCGAAATGAGCTGGGACCTGATAAACCCGTCCTGGCCTCCTCCTCAACTCCCGGGGTCCCAGATGCGCACGGTCATCGTCACCGCTTCGAATGAGGCCTATTTTCCGTTCCTGGATGGCCTGCTCGCCTCGCTGGGCCAATGGGAAAGCCGTCCTTGCACAGACATTGCCTGTTTCGACGTCGGACTATTTTCCGACAGCCGGGCCGCGGTGGCGCGTCGCGTCACGCATTTGATCGACCCCGGCTGGGATCTGGATGTCGATCGCGATCTGCGCGAGCAGCAGCCGGCGTTGCGGGCGATCACGGTGCGGCCGTTCCTGCCGCGTTACCTTCCCGGATACGATATCTATGTCTGGATCGACGCCGACGCGTGGGTCCAGGAACGGCTTGCCATCGCGCGGCTGATCGAGGGCGCTGCGCAAGGGGCGCTCGCGGCCGTTGCACATGCCCATGATGCCTACCGTACTTCACGGGAGGTCCTTGACGGACGCACCCGGCGCATGGAAGCCGGCTTCGGCCGCGAGGCCGTCGTTCGGGGGCATTGGGACGCCTATCTCAATGCCGGAGTTTTCGCGTTGCACCGCGACGCACCGCACTGGGGCCCCTGGGCCATGGCGTTTTCGCGCGCACTGGCCGCCACCGGCGGAAAACTGTGCAGCGACCAGGAGCCGCTCAACCATGCGGTGTGGAGCGAACACTTGCCTGTCCACCTGCTGCCCGCGGTCTGCAACTGGCTTTGCCACCTCGCGCTGCCGCGACGCGATTCCGGCAGCGGAAAATTCTTTGAGCCGACAGCGCCCGGGCGCGCGATCGGGATCGTGCATCTCACCGGATATCCCAAGCTGACGGTCCGTGAGACCGAGTCCGATGGGCCAATCGATTTCGGTTTTCCAGGACGCGGGGCCAGCGCTTGATATTTGAGCGATGCCCGCATGGGTCCGCTATTTGGGTGGAGACCTGATCGCGGCGACTGACCGGAAAAGACGCCGGCATCGAAGCGGGCCGTTCGGCGCTGGCCGTGCCGTGCGTTTCGCGCTCTACCTGCGGCGACGGGGCAGCGGAAGCGGCGGGGGCGGCAAGTCGCGCTCCCAGATCGTGCCGTTATCGAACTGAATGCGCATGCCGTCCGGGGAATACACCGCGCCCATGTTCCAGGCATCGGCCCAGATTCGGGTTTGCGGCGCGTACCAGTCCGGCCACGCACGGGAAGGCTCACCCGCCTCGTTCAGGAGGTTGAGCTGCGGTCCATTCTGGGTGACATAGGCCGGATTGCCCTCAAGGCCCATCCGGCACACCTGGGTGCATATGTATTTTCCGGTAAGATCGACGGATTGCGCCGTTGCCGTGGTCGCGGTGACGATCGCAGCAACGGCCAATGAAAGCGTTCTCATGAAAATCACTCCCTCCAGGCATCGAACCCGACCAGCGACGCATCGCGGCCGGTTTGCTCGGCGGCCGGTTTGCTCGCACAGATGCAGATAATGATCATCGGCGGATCGGGGCGAACCGATGTTGATCTCGATCAACCCCTCACCGATTGAAATTTTCGACATGGCTATGTAGCGAGCAGAGTAGCCGTTCTGCGAGCGGTCCTCCTGCGAAGGGAATCGCGCTCAACTTTTTTCGGCCGCCGCCATTATATCCAGGGAGCAAGAGGCCGCTGACGCCATCTTGCGTCCGTGATCCGCAGCGACCGGACAGGACGCCCGACGAAGACGCCTTGATTCGGTCCAGGCGGCCGGTTTTCTCACCCACCGGTCGCTTCGCAATTGTCCCGCTATCGGAGGTAGGCAGCGCCAGGCGGAGTCAACCCGCCTGTCGCCGATGCAATTCGCTTCCTGAATCAACGGGCATGCCTGCGCGGTTTCACGCCGCGCGACATCGCCCGCCCGACCCCATTGGATTTGCCGGGCAGACCACGTACCCTGATATCCGCCGGCTCGGGAGCAGAGGAAATGGAGAGACGTCTGGCGGCCATTGTCTGTGCTGACATTGCCGGCTACTCGCGAATGATGGGCGCTGACGAGGCGGGCACTCACGCCACGTTCAAGGCGCATCGAAGCGCGATATACCCGATCATTCTCAATCACGGTGGCCGGGTCGTGAAAAACACCGGTGACGGTTTCCTGCTGGAGTACCCTAGCGTGGTAGGGGCGATCGAGTCGGCCATCGCGATGCAGGCGCTGATGGCGGAACGCAACAGCCACCTCCCGGCAGACCGGGCCATGCAATTCCGCCTCGGCGTCCATATGGGAGACGTGATTGTCGACGAGGACGAGGTGTTCGGCGACGGCGTAAACATCGCCGTCCGTCTCGAAGCGGTTGCGGTGCCGGGCGGCGTGGCCGTTTCGGCAAAGGCCTATGACGAGGCGAGCAGGCATCTCAGCGTGCCGCTTGCCAATGCCGGCAGTCACCGTTTCAAGAACATTGCCGAGCCGATCGATGTCTGGGCCTGGGAGCCGGGCAGGTCCGACGCCGGTGCAGCGCAGCCCGGCGATGCATCGAACCTGCCGGCGCAATACCGCACGGCAATCGTGGGCGTGCTTCCCTTCACGAATCTCAGCGCCAGCGCCGACGAATATTTTTCCGATGGCCTCACCGAGGACCTGATCCACGCGCTTTCGCTGCAATCGTTTTACCGGGTGCTGAGCAGGAACTCGACGTTCGCTTTCAAGGGCAGGAACTTGAGCGCGCGGCTGATCGCGCGGGAGATTGACGCGACCTACCTGATCCAGGGTTCGGTGCGTCGGGCCGGAACCAAAATTCGGGTAACGGCCGAACTGATCGCGCCTGAGACCGGTGAGCAATTATGGGCCGGCCGATACGACCGGGAGCTGGACGACCTGTTCGCGCTGCAGGATGAAATCACCACGAGCCTCTCAGCGGCGTTGGCCCCCGAGATCTATCGCGCTGAAGCGTTGGCCCCCGCCCGCTCGTCCGTGGTCTTGACAGCATGGGATCGTTTCCTGAAGGGGCTTTCGCATTATTACCTGCACACCAAAACGGATTTCGAGGCAGCGATCGACCTGTTCCGGCAAGCCATTGCGCTGGACCCGGCGCTTTCGATTGCCCGGGCCTATCTCGCCACCATCATGGTGCAGGGCGTGCAGTATGGCTGGATCAGGAGCACCGGCCAGTTGTGGACCGAGGCGATGAATCTCGCGGAAAGCAGCGTCCGCCTCGACGCCCGCTCCTCCTTCGCGTTTTCGATCCTGTCCTATATGCACGCGATGCAGGGCAACTACGAACAGGCCATGGAGGCCGCCAAAAGAGCGGTCAAGCTGAATCCCTACGACATGGGTGCCCGCGGTGTCCTTGGGATAAGCCACCTCGTCATCGGCGAGCATCGGCAGGCCATCGAATTGTTTTCAACGGCGGTACAGCACGGCAACAGCGACCCCAGATACAAATGGGCTGCCCTGAACGCGTTCAGCCACTACCTGTTGGGCCAATATGATGCCTCGCTTTCCTGGGCGCGCGAAGCGCTGTATCTCAATCCCAATCACCTTCAGGTGCTGGCGGTTCGCGCGGCCGCGCTCGCGCAGTTGGGACGAAGCGAGGAAGCAGCTGGCGCCGCGGAAGTCCTGCTGACCAGCTACCCGGCCCTGTCCGTCGAACAGCATCTCAGGAATTTCCGCTGGAAAAACCCGGCCGACATCGCCCATTATCGCGACGGACTTTTGAAGGCCGGAATCCCGTTCGCCAGATTGACGCTGGTCGAGTCCGCTCCAAAGCGCACCGCCTAGCCCGACGACTGCGACGCCTGGCGCGCCGAGTTTTCCGCCGGATGCCGCAGCAGGTCAAGCGCCGCGGAAAGCTGCATATCCTGCGCGGTACCTATCAGGCTTTCCTTGATCGGCGGGGAATAAGCCGCGACCGCGGCGGCGCTTGCGGACGGCGCGGCCTTGACCTGCGTCAGCGGGCCGGGGTTTTTGAACGCGCCTTGCAGCTGGCTCTCCCGCCAGATCGGGGAGTTCGCGACCTGCTGGTCCTTCGCGGCCTCGACGACCTCGTCGGGTGATATGCCCTCGCCCTGGATCGACCGGCCGGACGGCGTATAATAAAGCGCCGTCGTCAGCCGCAACGCGCCGTGGCCCTTGATCCTGATCAGGGTCTGCACCGATCCCTTGCCGAAACTCTGGGTTCCCATCACGGTGGCGCGGTGGCGATCCTGCAGCGCGCCGGCGACGATCTCGGAGGCCGAGGCCGAGCCGCTGTTAATGAGGACCCCGACCGGCGTGTGCGGCAACATGTCGCCGCGCGCCGGAGCCTTGAACACCGCATCGTCGCTGCGGCGGCGCCCATGAACCGAGACGACGGTGCCGCCATCGAGGAAATCGCCGGCAACATCGATCGCCGAGGACAATAGCCCGCCGGGATCGTCCCGGAGATCGAGCATCAGGCCCTTGAGATTGCCGCCGGCATTCCGCTCGAGCTCGGCGATGGCCCGCTTCACCTCGCGCGGCGTATCGCCGCCGAATTCCCTGATCCTGACATAGCCGATGTCGCCTGGCTCCAGCTTCGAGTTGACGCTCTTCACCTCGATGATCCTGCGGGTGACGGTCACCTCGATCGGCGCCTTGCCGCCGCGGACGATGCCAAGTCTGACGCTGCTGCCGGGCTTTCCGCGCACCTCCGAGACGACCTGCATCAAATCCGCGCCATGCGTGGCGCGGCCATCGACTGCGACGATGATGTCGCCAGGCTGCAGTCCGGCTTGCGCGGCGGGGGTCCCGTCGACCGGCGACACCACGGTGGCGACGCCGTTGCGGTCTTCGATCTTCAGGCCGATGCCTCCGAATTCCCCGCTTAGATCCTGGGAGGATTGCCGAAATTCGCGTTCGCTCATATAGGAGGAATGCGGATCCAGATGGCCGAGCATGCCCTTGAGCGCGTCCTCGGTGAGCCGGTCGGAATCGATCGGATGGACATAGTCCTGCTGCACCAGCTGCATCACCCCGGCGATCAGACCGAGATCGGGATTGGCCGGCCCAGCGGCGACGTCTGAAGCACGGACAAGAAAAATCGCTGCGGCAAGGGCCGCCGCGACAGTTCCGGCGGTGCGCAAGTCTGGTCTCATGACAGGCTCCTCATCGTGTCATCGTGGTCGCCCTCCGGTGGACTGCCGAAGGTCGATCGCGGTTCTTGCGAGCCCGGTTCGTGTCCAGCAAGACGCGCGCCCGAAATTCGGCAGCTGTCCGGAGTGGGCAAGCGCGTCCGGTCGCGTGCCAGTGCCGGCAGATCCACTGGCGGCCGTGGCGTCGGTGCTCACGGCGGCAACGGCCGCCGCCTGAATGCTGTCTGGTCGGTTGGGGATCACCGGGCGATCCAGTCGCTTCGGGGTCGCTCCCGATCTGCCAACGATTTTAAGGACCTAAAGTTCCTGCCGGTTGAAAAGCGCTCTCAGGGCCTGCGGCTATCTTACCTTGTGCATGAGACCAGGGTGCATCGAGAGCACCCGGCGTTCCCGCGCGCCCTGATGTTGAAAAGGGCGCCAGACTACCGGCAAGGCTCGGACGCTTGGCACCGCGAGAATTCGCTGTGCAAGAGCGCGCATCGATGACCTTGTGGTCTGAAAAGTGAATCCTATCGATCTCTGCGTGAAGGCGCGCCCCACGGCTCGGCCGACGTCGTCCGCCGGCGCGGGGACTGCGTAAAACTATCCCGCACCGACCGCCCTCTTGCGCCAGGCCAGATGCACCGCGCAGGCGCAGCCGGGCGGATGCGACGCGATGTCGTTGGCCGGCGCGGCCGTCGACGGCGCCAGCTTCGGCATCTCCTGTTTGACGCGAAGATCCCGGGCGGATTGATCCTGCGCCGGGATGTAGTTCAACACCGGCGCCAGCCAGCGCTCGGCCTCACCGAGGCTCCAGCCTTTTCGCGCAGCATAGTCTTCGACCTGATCGCGCTCGATCTTGCCGACGCCGAAGTAAAAGCTTTCGGGATGGCTGAAATACAGCCCCGACACCGACGAGCCCGGCCACATCGCGTAGCTTTCGGTCAGCATCACGCCGGCGGTCCGCTCGGCATCGAGCAGCCGGAACAGTGTCGCCTTCTCGGTATGATCGGGCTGCGCCGGATAGCCGGGCGCCGGCCGGATCCCGGCATATTCTTCCAGCAGCAGCGCGTCGGGCGCCAGCGCCTCGTCCGGCGCATAGCCCCAGAACTCCCGGCGCACCCGCGCATGCATCCGCTCGGCAAAGGCTTCCGCCAGGCGGTCCGCCAGCGCCTTGCACAGGATCGACGAATAATCGTCATTGGCGTTCTTGAAGCGGTCGGCGATCAGGTCCTCGCCGATCCCGGCGGTGACCACGAAGGCGCCGATATAATCGGCCACGCCGCTGTCGAGCGGCGCGATGAAATCGGACAGCGCCGCGTTGAAGCGGCCCTCGCGCTTCTCAAGTTGTTGACGCAGGGTGTGGAAGGTCGCGATCACATCGCCGCGGCTGTCGTCGGCATAGACCACGATGTCGTCACCGCGGGCATTGGCCGGCCAGAACCCGATGGTGGCCTGCGCCTTGAACCATTTTTCCGCAACGATGAGGTCGAGCATCTTGCGGGCGTCGGCATAGAGTGAGCGCGCGGCCCCGCCGACCTTGGGATCGTCGAGAATCGCGGGAAAGCGTCCGGCCAATTCCCAGGTCTGGAAGAACGGCGTCCAGTCGATATAGCCGGCCAGTTCGGCAAGGTCGTAATCGGCAAAATTCCGGATGCCGAGAAACGCCGGTGGCTTCGGCGGCGTGCGCGCAAAATCGATTTTCACGGCGTTGGCGCGGGCATCGCCAAGCTTCAGCCGCTTCTTGTCGGCCTGGGCGCGGAAATGCGCCGCGGAAATCCTGGCGTAGTCGGCGCGCACCTCGGCGGCATAGGCCTCGCGCCGCTCGGCTGACATCAGCGCCGACGCGACGCCGACGGCGCGGCTGGCGTCGTTGACATGCACTACCGGGCCGCGCCGGTAGTTCGGGTCGATCTTGACGGCGGTATGCACGCGGCTGGTGGTGGCGCCGCCGATCATCAGCGGCAGCTCCATGCCCTGGCGCTCGAGCTCGCCGGCCAGAAAGCTCATCTCGTCCAGCGACGGGGTGATCAGGCCGGACAGCCCGATGATGTCGGCACCCTCGGCTTTGGCGGTCTCGATGATCCTGGCAGCCGGCACCATCACGCCGAGGTCGATGACTTCGAAGTTGTTACACTGCAGCACGATGCCGACGATGTTCTTGCCGATGTCGTGGACGTCGCCCTTGACGGTGGCGAGCACGATCTTGCCCGCCGAGCTGCGGCCGTCGCCGACGACGCCGTTGGCCTTGTTGCGCGCCTTCTCTTCTTCCATGAACGGCATCAGATAGGCTACCGCCTGCTTCATCACGCGCGCGGATTTCACCACCTGCGGCAGGAACATCTTGCCGTCGCCAAAGAGGTCGCCGACCACGTTCATGCCGGCCATCAGCGGGCCTTCGATGACGTTGAGCGGCCGTTCGGCGAGCGCGCGGGCGGCCTCGGTGTCGGCCTCGATATATTCGGTGATGCCGTGCACCAGCGCGTGGCTCAGCCGCCTGTCGACCGGCCATTCGCGCCAGGCCAGATCCTGCTCTTTGGTCTGCTTCTCCTTGCCGCGGAATTTTTCTGCCAGGGCCAGCAGCCGTTCGGAAGCGCCCGCGTCGCGGTTGAGGATGACGTCCTCGCAGGTCCGGCGCAGTTCGGGATCGATGTCGTCATAGACGATCATCTGGCCGGCATTGACGATGCCCATGTCCATGCCGGCCTTGATGGCGTGATACAGGAACACCGAATGCATGGCCTCGCGCACCGGCTCGTTGCCGCGGAACGAGAACGAAAGATTGGAGACGCCGCCGGAAATATGGGCGTGCGGCAGGTTCTGCCGGATCCAGCGCGTCGCCTCGATGAAATCGACGCCGTAATTATTGTGCTCTTCGAGCCCGGTGGCGATCGCGAAGATATTGGGATCGAAGATGATGTCCTCAGGGGGAAAGTCCAATTGCCCGACCAGGATGTCGTAGGCCCGCTTGCAGATCTCGGTCTTGCGCGCAAAGGTGTCGGCCTGGCCCTGTTCGTCGAACGCCATAACCACCACGGCGGCGCCGTGGCGCCGGGCAATCTTCGCCTCGTGGATGAATTTGGCCTCGCCCTCCTTCATCGAGATCGAGTTCACCACCGGCTTGCCCTGAACGCATTTCAGGCCGGCCTCGATCACGGCGAATTTCGAGGAATCGACCATCACCGGGACGCGGGCGATATCCGGCTCGGCGGCGACCAGGTTGAGGAAGGTCACCATCGCCGCTTCGGAGTCCAGCAGACCCTCGTCCATGTTGACGTCGATGATCTGCGCGCCGTTCTCGACCTGGTCGCGCGCCACCTGCAGCGCGGCGGCATAGTCGCCGGCGGTGACCAATTTACGGAATTTCGCCGAGCCTGTGACGTTGGTGCGCTCGCCGACATTGACGAAGGGGATCGCGGCGGTCAGTTCGAACGGCTCGAGGCCCGACAACCGCAGGCGCGGCTCGATGGCGGGAATCGTGCGCGGCTTGTGGGGAGCGACCGCGGCGGCGATCGCCGCGATATGATCGGGCGTGGTGCCGCAGCAGCCGCCGACGATGTTGACGAGGCCGCTGGACGCGAATTCGCCGATCAGGCCGGCCATGTACTGCGGGCTCTCGTCATACTGGCCGAACTCGTTGGGCAGCCCGGCATTGGGATAGGCGCAGACCAGGGTGTCGGCGACGCGGCCGATGTCGGCGATATGGGCGCGCAGGTCCTCGGCGCCGAGCGCGCAGTTGAAGCCGATGGTAACGGGGCGGGCGTGGCGTACCGAATTCCAGAACGCCTCGGGCAACTGCCCGGAAAGCAGGCGGCCGGATTTGTCGGTGATGGTGCCGGAGACCATCACCGGCACGTCGAGGCCGCGGGCCTCGGCGATCTCGGCGATGGCATAGAGTGCGGCCTTGGCGTTGAGGGTGTCGAAGATGGTTTCGACCAGCAGCAGGTCGGCGCCGCCGTCGAGCAGGCCGTTGATCTGCTCGCCATAGGCCTTGCGCAGATCGTCGAAGGTGACGGCGCGGAAGCCCGGGCTAGACACGTCGGGCGAGATCGACGCGGTGCGGTTGGTCGGCCCGATCGCGCCGGCAACAAAGCGCGGCTTGCCGTCCTCGGCGCTGACCCGGGCAGCGGCGCTGCGGGCGAGCCGCGCGCCTTCGAGGTTCATCTCATAGGCGATGCCGGAAAGGTCGTAATCGGCCTGCGCGATCGAGGTCGAGGAAAAGGTGTTGGTGGCGACGATGTCGGCGCCGGCGCGCAGATACTCGGCGTGGATGTCCTCGATGGCCTTCGGCTGGGTCAGGATCAGCAGGTCGTTGTTGCCCCTGAGGTCGCGGTGGAAATCCTTGAAGCGCTCTCCGCGAAAGCCGGCCTCGTCATATTGCAGGCCCTGGATCATGGTGCCCATGGCGCCGTCGAGCACCAGGATGCGCTCGCGTGCCAGCGCCAGCAGCGCGGTTCGTTGGGGGGAGACGGGCGCGGTCATGGATCAGGCGGCTTTCTGTGCGCCACCGGGGCGGATTCCGAGCAGGTGGCTGATCGCGAACACGAGGTCGGCGCGGTTCATCGTGTAGAAGTGAAAGGTGTCGACGCCGTGCTTGGCGAGTTTCTGCACCTGGCCGGCCGCGATGGTGGCGGCCACCAGCTTGCGGGTGTCGGCATCGTCGTCGAGGCCGTCGAATTTCTCCGCCAGCCAGTCCGGCACGGTGGTGCCGGCGCGGGTCACGAAGGCGCGTGCCTGCCTGAAATTGTGCATCGGCATGATCCCGGGCACGATCGGGATGGCGATGCCGCGGGCGCGGACCCGGTCGAGATAGCGAAAGTACAGGTCGTTGTCGAAAAATACCTGGGTGATGGCGCGCGTGGCGCCGGCATCGACCTTGGCCTGCAGCACATCGATGTCGGCCTCGAAGTCGGGGCTTTCCGGATGCTTTTCCGGATAGGCGGAGACCGAGACCTCGATATCGGGGTGCCCCCGCTTGATCCCGGCCACCAGGTCGGCCGAATGGCGATAGCCCTCGGCATGGGTGACGTAGGGAGTGCCGATGCCGCCCGGCGGATCGCCGCGCAGCGCCACGATATGGCGGACGCCAACCTCGTAGTAGCGGCTGACGATGTCGTCGATCTCGCCGCGGCTGGCGCCGACGCAGGTCAGGTGCGCGGCCGGGGTCAGGCTGGTTTCAGCCAGGATGCGCGCAATGGTGGCATGGGTGCGCTCGCGGGTCGATCCGCCGGCGCCGTAGGTCACGGAAACGAAACTGGGCGACAGTGTCGCCAGCCGGCTGATGGTTTCCCACAGACCGCGTTCCATTTCCGCGGTCTTGGGCGGGAAGAATTCGAACGAGATCGCCGGGGCAATTGGCGCGCGGCGCCCATCGGGCGCGGGGGGCGTAACCTCGGTCATGGCTTAGCAAACTCCAGTCGATCTGCACGAACGTCAGGCTTGGCCGCAAGGTTACTAAAGATAGGTCAAAGATCGGGGTGAAAATAGCCCATTGAGCGTGGGAAAATGCCCAATTTTTTAGAATAATATGAAAATGGGAGGTCATTTTTCAAGAGTGGGCAAAAATGAAGGTCGCCCTTTGTAGGTCCAGGGGGATAAATGGATCCAAAACCTTATGAATCTCGTTAAAATATCCCGACAGCGCATAAAATGGACTGCCTCCTAGTGTGGGCCAGACTTCGATGTTATAAATTCACGGCGCTTTATCCCACCATGCGGCGGCGGCTCCGGCGGCACGTCGGCCGGCGCGCGCCTGCCCTGCGCCGCGCGGGCCTTTGTGGGCCGGCCGCGGCGAACTAATTTAACGGCATGATTCCTCTCTCGATCCTCGACCTCTCGGTGGTGACCTCCGGCACCAAACCCGCCGCGGCCTTGCGCAACAGCATCGATCTGGCGCGCCACGCCGACGCGCTCGGCTATGTCCGGTACTGGCTGGCCGAACACCATAACCTCGCCTCGGTGGCGAGCCCGGCGCCCGACCTCATGATCGGGCAGATCGCCGCGGTGACCAGCCGCATCCGGGTCGGCTCCGGCGGGGTGATGCTGCCGAACCATGCGCCGCTGGTGGTGGCCGAGCGCTTCAAGATGCTGGAGGCGCTGTTTCCGGGCCGGATCGACCTCGGGCTCGGCCGCGCGCCGGGTACCGACGGCGCCACCGCGCATGCGCTGCGCAGCCGGCTCGATCGCCGCGACGGCGACGACTTTCTGGAGCGGCTCCATGAACTGACCTTGTGGGAGACCCGCGATTTTCCGCCCGGCCACCCCTACAACAATGTGGTGGCGATGCCGGACGACGCGCCGCTGCCGCCGATCTGGCTGCTCGGCTCCAGCGACTACAGCTCCGAACTCGCCGCCCAGGTCGGCATGGGCTTTGCGTTCGCGCATCATTTCGCCTCGCATGACGCGGTCGAGGCGCTGACGCATTACCGCCGGCGCTTCAAGCCGTCGGGCTGGCGCTCGACGCCGCACGGCATTCTCGCGGTGGCCGCGGTCGCGGCCGAGACCGATGCGGAAGCCGAGCGGCTGGCCGCCTCGATGGACCTCAACCGGTTGCGCCGCGACCGCGGCCAGCATCTGCCGCTGCCCAGCGTCGAGGAGGCGCTGGCCTATCCCTACAGCGACAAAGAGCGCGCCGCGATCGCGCGCAACCGCTCTCGGCTGTTCGTCGGCGGTCCGGCCACCGTGATGCAGAAGCTGCAACCGATGATTGCCGCCAGCCAGGCCGACGAACTGATGATCATCACCGCGGTGTACGACCACGACGCCCGCAAGAAGTCCTACAGCCTGCTGGCGGAGGCCTTCGAGCTCGGCAACCGGGTGGCGGCGTGACGATCATGCCCCGGATGCCGCGTCGTGCAAAAGCGCTGCAGCGTGTCCGGGTGACAAGACCTCACTCCGGCGTCTCCTTGAACGTCGCCCGGAACGGGTGGCCGGGATAGACCCCGACGATGCGGAATTCGCGCGAAAAGAACTTCAGCTCCTCGAGCGCGAAGGCCAGGTTTCTGTCCTCGGGATGGCCATCGACGTCGGCGTAGAATTGCGTGGCGAAGAAATTGCCGTCGACCATGTAGCTTTCCAGCTTGGTCATGTTGACGCCGTTGGTGGCGAAGCCGCCCATCGCCTTGTAAAGCGCCGCGGGCAGGTTGCGCACCCGGAACACGAAGGTGGTGACCAGCGGCCCCGATCCCGGGCTCGCCCAGTTGGCCTCGCGCGCCAGCACCACAAAGCGGGTGGTGTTGTGGGTCTCGTCCTCGACATCCTCGGCCAGGATATCGAGGCCGTAGATCTCGGCGGCAAGCCGCGAGGCGATCGACGCGCAGGACCTGTCGCCGCGTTGGGCGACGATGCGCGCGCTTCCCGCGGTGTCGCCGGAGACGACCGGCTTGATGCCGAGCTTGCGGATGATGCGGCGGCATTGTCCGAGCGCGTGAACGTGGCTCTCGACGGTCTTGATGTCGGCAAGACTGGCGCCGCGCGGCGCCATCAGCTGATGGCGGATCGGCAGGAACCATTCGCCGACGATGAACAGGCCGGATTGCGGCAGCAGATGGTGGATGTCCGCGACCCGGCCGGCCACGGAATTCTCGATCGGGATCATGCCGAGGTCAGCCTCGCCCGAGGCGATCGCGGCCAGCGCGTCCTCGAAGGTCGGGCAGGCCAGCGGCTCGGCGTCGGGATAGGCTTCGGCGATGGCGATATGGGAATTGGCGCCGGGTTCGCCCTGGAATGCGATTTTCATGGCTTTGGTCATGGCGCCTTGTATCAGTCGGTCAGGTTTTCGCCAGTAGCCGCCGGGTCGTCACCAGGTCCTCGGGGGTGTCGACGCCGCGCGGCACCGTGTCGACGATGGTCACGTCGATCCGCATGCCGGCCTCGATGGCCCGCAGCTGCTCGAGTTTCTCCTGCCGCTCCAGCGCCGAAGGCGGCAGGGTGACGAAGCGATGCAGTGCGGCGCGGCGGTAGGCGTAGAGGCCGATATGATGGTAGCGCGGCCCGTCGCCCCAGGGGGCGGTGGCGCGGGTGAAGTAAAGCGCGCGCATCCGCCGCCCGCCCAGCGATGCGCCGACCATCTTGACCACGTTGGGGTTGAGGCTCTCTTCCTCGGTATGGATTTCCGCGGCCAAGGTCGCGATATCGACCGCCGGATCGGCCAGCGGGGCGAGTACGCTGCGGATATTGTCCGGCAGGATGGTCGGAAAATCGCCCTGCAGGTTGACGACGATTTCGGCCTCGCCGGCGGGATCGAGCTTGCCGAGCGCCTCGTAGATCCGGTCGGATCCGGACGGGTGATCGGCGCGCGTCATGACCGCCTCGAAGCCGTGGGACTGAGCCGCCGCGGCAATCTCCGGCGTGTCGGTGGCCACCGCCACCCGGCCGATCCGCGCGGCCGCGGCGCGGCGCAGCACATGGACGATCATCGGCAGCCCGGCGATGTCCAGCAACGGCTTGCCCGGCAGGCGGCTGGCGGCCATGCGGGCGGGAATCAGCACCAGAGTGCGGTTTTCGGTCATCGGGTGAGGTCTGGGCCCGGTTGATAACAAGCGGGAAATGATGGGGATTGCTCAAGGCGCAGGTCATTTATACGGGTTGCCAGAGCGCGGGCAAACCGATATCTCATCGCTGCCGAGGGTGCGGTGCGAAAGCCTGATTCCTGAAGCTTATCCGCGGCCGCTTCTCGCCGGCCTGAAATCGACCTTCCGGCCCGGAGCCTGATCCAAGATGGACTCCTTCGAACTCAATAAAATTCTCGGTGCGATACTGGGCAGCTGTCTCATTCTGCTGGTGACGAGCTTCACCGCCGGGGCGATTTTTGCCCCCGTGATGCCGGAAAAGCCAGGTTACGTGATCGCCGTCAAGGAAGAAGCCCAACCCGGCGCCAAGGAGGCGGCACCCCCGCCATCCGAACCGATCGAGAAGCTGTTGCAGACGGCTTCGGTGGAAAAAGGCGAGGCCGCGGCCAAGAAATGCGGCGCCTGCCATACCTTCGAGAAGGGCGGCCCCAATCGCGTCGGTCCCAATCTGTACGGCATTGTCGGCGACGAAAAGGGCGTCGGACGCGGGTTCAATTTCTCGGCGGCCATGAAGGCCAAGGGCGGCAAATGGACCTATGACGATCTCAACAAGTTCATCGCCAATCCCAAGGGCTTTGTCCCCGGCACCGCGATGGGCTTTGCCGGCATCCAGAAGGACAGCGAGCGCGCCGACGTGATCGACTATCTGCACACCCTTTCGGACAATCCGGTTCCGCTGCCCACGGCGGCCAAGTAGCGGCTTCGGCCCCGAATGAAATTTTTCGCAAACGGCCGGGCCATCGCCCGGCCGTTTTGCTGTTCGGTCACCGCCGCGTTATCGGGACGTTTCGCCGCACCGGCGCCGCCCGCAGTTGAGTATCATGAGCAAAAAGCAACTTAACCGGTCGAACCGTTGCCTTATATTGCGCATTCAATGACGCCCGGTATCCAGCAGGAATTGTTGATTTGGCCATTACCCGACGTGATCTTCTGCAGAGCGGCGTCGTCGCCGCGCTGGCCCCGGCACTAGGCACCGCAGCCGGCCTTCCCATCCTCAGCCCGGCCGGCGCACAGACCACAACCGGCGAACCGCTCTGGCGGCACGGCCTGGCGCTGTTCGGCGACATCAAATACCCCGCCGATTTCAAGCGCTTCGACTACGTCAATCCCGACGCGCCCAAGGGCGGCGTGGTGCGCCAGATTTCGATCGGCACCTTCGACAACTTCAATCTGGCCGTATCGGGCGTGAAGGGCACCCTCGCACCCGCGATCGGGCTGATCTACGAAACCCTGACCATCGGTTCGCTGGACGAGGTCGCCACCTTTTACGGATTGCTGGCCGAGGCGGCTGCCTATCCCGACGATTTCTCCTGGGTCAAATACCGGCTGCGCAAGGAGGCGCGCTGGCACGACGGCCAGCCGGTGACGCCGGAGGACGTGATCTTCTCGCTTGAGGCCCTGAAAAAATACAGCCCGATGTATGCATCGTACTACCGGCATGTCGCCAAGGCCGAAAAGACCGCAGAACGCGAGATCACCTTTACGTTCGACTCTCCGGGAAACCGCGAATTGCCCACCATCGTCGGCGAAATCACCGTACTGCCGAAGCATTGGTGGGAGGGCACCGACAGCGAGGGCAAGAAGCGCGACATCTCCGCCACCACCCTCGAGAAGCCGCTTGGCTCAGGCCCCTATCGCGTCAAGGAGTTCATCGCCGGGCGTTCGGTCGCCATCGAGCGGGTCAAGGATTACTGGGGCGCCAACGTCCCGGCGCAGGTCGGGTCCTATAATTTCGACGAACAGCGCTTCGATTTCTTCCGCGACAACCTTGTCGCGCTGGAAGCCTTCAAGGCCGATCAGGCGGACTGGATCGCTGAGAATTCAGCCAAGCAGTGGGCCACGGCCTATGACTTTCCGGCGGCGAGGGAAAAGCGAGTCATCAAGGAAGAATTCCCGGTCAACAATGTCGGCCGCATGCAGGGCTTCGTCTTCAATCTGCGCCGCGATCTGTTCAAGGACGCAAGGCTGCGTCGCGCCTTCAACTTTGCCTACGATTTCGAGGAGATGAACAAGCAACTGTTCTATGGGCAGTACAAGCGCATCAACAGCTATTTTTCGGGAACCGAATTGGCGTGCTCGGGCCTGCCGGAAGGCGAGGAATTGCGGCTTCTCGAAACCGTGCGCGACAAGGTGCCCGCCGAGGTCTTCACCACCCCGTATCAGAATCCGGTCGGCGGCAACCCTGAAGCGGTGCGCGCCAATCTGCGGGAGAGTGCCAGGCTGCTGAAGGAAGCCGGCTTCGAGGTGAAAGACCGTAAGCTCGTCGATAACGCGGGCAAGCCGGTTGCCGTCGAGATTCTGGTTCAGGATCCATCCTCGGAGCGGATCGCGCTGTTCTACAAGCCGTCCCTGGAGCGCATCGGTGTGACGTTTTCGATCCGCGTCGTGGACGATGCGCAGTATGAGAACCGGCTGCGCAGCTTCGACTTCGACATGATCATCGACCTCTGGGGAGAGTCGCTGTCGCCCGGCAACGAGCAGCGGGAATACTGGGGATCGCAGACCGCCGATCAGCCGGGTTCGCGAAATACCATCGGCATCAGGAATCCCGCGGTTGACGCGCTGATCGACAAGCTGATTTTCGCCAAGGATCGCCCGGCGCTGGTGGCCGCGACCAGAGCACTGGATCGTGTGCTGCTGTGGAATTTCTATCTGGTGCCGCAATTCACCTCCGACACCTTGCGTTATGCGCGCTGGGACCGCTTCGGCCACCCCGAGCCATTGCCGAAATACGCCATCTCCGGCTTTCCGAACCTGTGGTGGTGGGATGCCGCGAAGGCCGCCAAGACCGGCGGCCGGACTTGAAGGAATTCACCCGCATGGCGCCATTTTCCCGCCGGCATGTGCTGGGCCTCGGCGCCGGCGCGCTCAGCCTGCCGTGGCTGCGGGGCGCGACAGCAGCCGAACCCGGCGCCGAGGTTCACGGCATGTCGGTGTTCGGCGATCTGAAATACCCGCCCGATTTCCATCATTTCGATTATGTCAACGTTGCCGCGCCGAAAGGGGGAATGTTTTCGACGGTTCCCTCGTCGCGAACCAACAACCAGTCCTATTATACGTTCAATTCGCTCAATGCCTTTATCCTGAAGGGCGAGGGAGCGCAGGGCATGGACCTCGCCTTCGCTACCTTGATGGCGCGCGCGGCCGACGAGCCGGACGCGGTGTACGGCCTGGCGGCGAAATCGGTAGCAATCTCGGACGACAAGCTCACCTATCGTTTCACGATGCGTCCCGAAGCCAGGTTTCACGACGGCTCGAAACTGACCGCGCACGACGCCGCGTTTTCGCTGAACGCGCTGAAGAGCAAGGGTCATCCCTTGATCATGCAGCAGCTGCACGACATGGTGAAGGCCGAAGCCTCTGACGAAGCCACGCTGATCGTCAGCTTCGCCGAAAAGCGCGCGCGCGACGTTCCGCTCTATGTCGTGAGCCTGCCGATTTTCTCCAAAGATTATTACGCGACGCATCCGTTCGACGAATCGACGCTCGAAATTCCGCTCGGATCCGGACCGTACAAAGTCGAAAAATTCGAGGTCAATCGCTATATCGAATTCGAGCGCGTCAGGGATTGGTGGGGCGCCGATCTTCCGGTGAGCCGCGGCACTTACAATTACGACAGCGTACGCTACGAATTCTACCGGGACCGCGATGTCGCCTTCGAGGGCTTCACCGCCAGGAACTACCTGTTTCGCGAGGAGTTCACGGCACGGGTCTGGGCCACACGTTATGATTTTCCGGCCGTCAGGGACGGCCGCGTCAAGCGCGAGACGCTGCCCGACGAGACGCCGTCGGGAGCTCAGGGCTGGTTCATGAATCTGCGCCGCCAGCAGTTCGGGGATCCGCGGGTGCGCGAGGCGCTGATCCAGGCTTTCGATTTCGAATGGACCAACAAGACCATCATGTACGGCGCCTATGCCCGTACCCATTCGCCGTTCCAGAATTCGGATATGATGGCGAAGGGCCCACCTTCGGCGCAGGAGCTCAAGCTGCTGGAGCCGTTCCGCGGCCAGGTGCCGGACGAGGTGTTCGGTCAGCCCTACGTGCCGCCGGTGTCGGACGGGTCGGGACAGGACCGCACCCTGTTGCGCAGCGCCTCGCAATTGCTGCTCGATGCGGGACTGGCGATCAAGAATGGCAAGCGTGTGCTGCCGAACGGCGAGGTTTTCACGATCGAGTTCCTGGTCGACGAGCCGTCGATCGAGCCGCACCACGCCCCCTACATCAAGAATCTCGGCACCCTCGGAATCCAGGCGACCTTGCGGATCGTCGACGCCGTGCAATACCGTGCCCGGGTGGAAGATTTCGATTTCGACATGACCATGGAACGCTTTTCCATGTCGGCAACGCCGGGCGATGCGATGCGCCCGTTCTTCTCGTCGCAGGCGGCCGCCACCAAGGGATCGTATAATCTCGCCGGCATTGCCAGCCCGGTTCTGGATGCGCTGATCGAGAAGATCATCGGCGCCGACAATCGCGCCGATCTCACGACCGCGTGCCGGGCCTTCGATCGGGTGTTTCGTGCCGGACGCTATTGGGTGCCGCAGTGGTACCGCAACAACCACCCGCTCGCCTATTGGGATGTGTTCGATCATCCCGGGACCCTGCCGCGCTACCAGATCGACAATTATTCATCCAGCCTCGGCGAGCGCATCCTGTGGTGGTGCGATCCGGCCAAATTGGCCAAGGCCGAGCAGGCGAAATAATCCATGAGCGCCTACATCACCCGACGCATCTTGCTGATGATCCCGACGCTGCTGGGAATTCTGTTCGTCTCGTTCGTGGTGGTGCAGTTCGCGCCGGGCGGCCCGGTGGAGCGGGTGATCGCGCAGCTGAGCGGCGCCGATACCGGCGGCACCTCGCGGATTTCCGGCGGCGGCGGTGATTTCGGAGCGCGCAGCCAGGTTGCCGTATCTTCCGACGCGGGCGGCTCGAAGTACCGCGGCGCCCAGGGGCTCGATCCCGAATTCGTCAAGAGCCTTGAAAAGCAGTTCGGCTTCGACAAGCCGGCGCCGGAGCGCTTCGCGCTGATGCTGTGGAATTTCGCCCGCTTCGACTTCGGCAAAAGCTATTTTCGCGATGTCAGCGTGCTGCAGCTGATCAAGGAGAAGCTGCCGGTCTCGATGTCGCTCGGGATCTGGATGACGCTGCTGACCTATCTGATCTCCATTCCGCTCGGCATCCGCAAGGCCGTCATGGACGGCTCAAGATTCGATACCTGGACTTCCGCCGTGGTCATCGTCGGATTTGCAATACCGGGATTCCTGTTCGCCATCCTGTTGATCATCCTGTTCGCCGGCGGCTCGTTCTTCAATATCTTCCCGCTGCGCGGCCTCACTTCGGACGGCTGGTCGCAGTTCCCCTGGTACTGGAAGATCCTGGATTATTTCTGGCACATCACTTTACCGCTGATCTCGATGGCGCTTGGCGCCTTCGCCACCATGACCTTGCTGACCAAGAACTCCTTCCTCGATGAAATCCGCAAGCAATATGTCATGACCGCGCGCGCCAAGGGCTGCAGCGAGCGGCAGGTGCTCTACAATCACATCTTCCGCAACGCCATGCTGATCGTGATCGCCGGCTTCCCTGGCGCCTTCATTCATGCGTTCTTCTCGGGCTCGCTCCTCATCGAAACCATCTTTTCGCTCGATGGGCTCGGCCTGCTCGGCTTCGAAAGCGTGCTCAACCGCGACTATCCGGTTGTGTTCGGAACGCTTTTCATCTTCTCGCTGGTCGGACTGGTGGTCAACCTGATCTCCGATCTTGCCTATATGTGGATCGATCCGCGGATCGATTTCGAGGCACGGGAAGTCTGATGACCATCATCGCGCCGCCGCCGGTCGAAACCACCACGCAGACCCCGCTCGGCGAGGCCGTGCCGATGACACGCCATCGGTTCAGCCCGTCGCCGCTCAATCGCCGCCGCTGGCAGAATTTCAAGTCCAACCGCCGCGGCTACTGGTCGTTCTGGATCTTCATGATCCTGTTCTTCGTCTCGCTGTTCGCCGAGCTGATTGCCAACGACCGTCCGTTCCTGATCGTGTTCGACGGTCACTTGTATTTTCCGGCATTTGTCAGCTATTCCGAAACCACCTTCGGCGGCGACTTCGAGACCGCGGCCGATTACCGCGATCCCTACCTGCAGAAGCTGATCGCGGCCAAGGGCGGCACCGTGATCTGGCCGCTGATCCGTTATTCCTACGATACCCACAATCTCGATCTGCCGACGCCGGCGCCGTCCAAGCCGACCTGGATGCTGACCGAAGCCGAGTGCAGGGAGGTGGTGCAGAAAAAGGGCCTGAGGAGCTGCCGCGACCTCGAATACAACTGGCTCGGCACCGATGACCAGGGTCGCGACGTGGTGGCGCGACTGATCTACGGCTTTCGCATCTCGGTGCTGTTCGGCCTCAGCCTGACCATCATCTCGTCGATCGTCGGCGTCGCCGCCGGCGGCGTGCAGGGCTATTTCGGCGGCTGGATCGATCTGGGTTTTCAGCGCGTGATCGAGGTCTGGAGCGCCATCCCCTCGCTTTATCTGCTGCTGATCCTGTCGTCGGTACTGGTGCCCGGCTTCTTCGTCCTGCTCGGCATCCTTCTATTGTTCTCATGGGTGTCACTGGTCGGCCTGGTGCGCGCGGAATTCCTGCGCGGCCGCAACTTCGAATACATCATGGCAGCCCGCGCGCTTGGCGTGTCCAATGCCGTGATCATGTTCCGCCATCTGTTGCCGAACGCCATGGTGGCGACCATGACCTTCCTGCCGTTCATCGTCTCCTCGTCGGTGATGACGCTTACCGCGCTCGACTTCCTCGGTTTCGGCCTGCCGCCGGGATCGCCTTCGCTGGGCGAACTGCTGTCGCAGGGCAAGGCCAACGTGCAGGCGCCATGGCTCGGCTTCACCGGCTTTTTCGCGGTCGCGATCATGCTGTCGCTGTTGATTTTCATCGGCGAGGCGGTGCGCGACGCGTTCGATCCGCGCAAGACGTTTCGATAGGTCAGCCGCATGGACGCCATCAACCAGCCTCTGCTCGACGTCCGCGATCTGTCGGTGGCGTTTCATCAGCCCAGCGGTACCTCGCTCGCGGTTGATCGGATCTCGTTCGAGATCAGGCGCGGCGAATGCGTGGCGCTGGTCGGCGAGTCCGGTTCCGGAAAATCGGTCAGCGCGCTGTCGATCCTGAAGCTGTTGCCCTATCCGACCGCCTCGCATCCCTCGGGCAGCATCCGCTTCAAGGGCCGCGAGCTGCTCGACCTGTCGGAGCGCGAGATTCGCGGCATTCGCGGCAACGACATTTCGATCATCTTCCAGGAACCGATGACGTCGCTGAATCCGCTGCATACGATCGAATCCCAGATCGGCGAAATCCTGCAGTTGCACACCGCCATTCGGGGATCCGTGGCACGGACGCGGACCCTCGACCTGCTGCGCCAGGTCGGCATCCCCGAGCCGGAAACCCGGCTCGCGAGCTATCCACATCAATTGTCCGGCGGTCAGCGCCAGCGCGTCATGATCGCGATGGCGCTCGCCAACGAGCCCGATCTGCTGATCGCCGACGAGCCGACCACCGCGCTCGACGTCACCGTGCAGGCGCAAATCCTGGCGCTGCTGGCCGATATCCGGGCGCGGCTCGGCATGAGCCTGTTGTTCATCACCCATGATCTCGGCATCGTGCGCCGCATCGCCGATGTGGTCTGCGTCATGAACGGCGGCAGGATCGTCGAGCAGGGTCCGGTGGAGCAGGTTTTCACCGCGCCGAAGCATCCCTATACCAAGGCCTTGCTGGCGGCCGAGCCAAAACCCGACCCGGCGCCGCCTCGGCCGGATTCGCCGGTGGTGATATCGGCCGACGGCCTGAAAGTCTGGTTCCCGGTCAAGCGCGGCCTGCTGCGCAAGACCGTCGGCCATATCAAGGCGGTCGATGGCGTCAGCCTGTCGGTGCGCAAGGGCGAGACCCTCGGTGTGGTCGGCGAATCCGGCTCCGGCAAGACCACGCTGGGTCTGGCGCTGCTGCGGCTGATCTCGTCCGACGGGCCGATCGTCTTCCTGGGCAGCAATATCCAGGGCCTGCGATTCAAGGCGATGCGGCCGCACCGCCGCGACATGCAGATCGTATTCCAGGATCCGTTCGGCGCGCTGAGCCCGCGGATGTCGATCGGGGACATCGTCGCCGAGGGCCTCAGCGTGCATCAGCAGGGGTTGTCGGAAGCCGAGCGCGAAACGCGCGTGGTCAAGGCTCTGAGCGATGTCGGGATGGATCCGGCAACGCGGTTTCGCTATCCGCATGAGTTTTCCGGCGGCCAGCGCCAGCGCATCAGCATTGCCCGCGCCGTGGTGCTGGAGCCGAATTTCGTCGTTCTGGATGAGCCGACCAGCGCGCTCGACATGCTGTTCCAGGCGCAGATGGTCGACCTGCTGCGCGAGCTGCAGCGCAAGCGCGACCTGACCTATATGTTCATTTCCCACGATTTGCGCGTCGTCGCGTCATTGGCAAGCCATTTGATCGTGATGCGTCAGGGCAAGGTGGTGGAGGAGGGGGCGGCGCTGGACCTTTTCAAGAATCCGAAGACCGACTATACGCGCGCGCTGTTCGCCGCCGCGTTCCGGCTGGAAGCCGAGCCGGGTGGCGCGGCCGCAATCTGAACCGGGTTCAATCGAGCCGCTTGATGGCGGTGATTGCGCTGCCGGCGGCCCTGATGCGCGCGATGGCGTCGCCGGTATTCTCGACCACGGTCGCCATGTGATGCGCATTGGCATGAATGATGCTGTCGGCATCCCGCGCGATTGCGACATGGCCCTTCCAGAAAATCAGGTCGCCGCGCTGCAATTGGCCGGATTGCGCCGGATCCAGCGCTCGACCGATTCCGTCCCGCTGCATGTCGCTGTCGCGCGGGCAACTGCGACCGGCCGCGTTCAGGGATATCTGGACGAGGCCGGAACAGTCGATGCCGAGGCTGCTCTTGCCGCCCCACAGATAAGGCGTGCCGACGAAGCGCTCGGCCACGCTGACGAAGTCGTCGGCATGGAGGTCGATGCGGCCGACATGCGGCAGCGGCAGGTGCCAGCCGTCGCGCGTCACCGCGAAAACGCCGTCCTCGCGCAGCACCGACAGCGTCGCCCCCATCACAAGCGTTTCGACCGGGGGAAGCTTGATCGAGGGCCCCGGAAACGCGAAGGTCCTGAGCGCGGTGATCCTGTGCGTGGGCGCCGCAGCGGGCTTTGCCAGCGCGCGATCGGGAAGCCAGCCGACATAGCCATCGCCACGGAGCTGGCCCCAGGCCCAGCCTTCGGCATCGCGTTCATAAATGGTCACGCGCTCGCCTTTCAGCGCCTGGGTCAGCAGCTCGGCGTTGGAGAATGGCGCGCTGCGCAGCGGTGCGATGCCCTCCGATATCTCGAACTCCTCACCGCTGACAAAACGCGCGGCCTTGATCCTGCCCTCGAGATGCCGGGCGGCGAGGTCGGGCCGCGCCGGCGTCAGCCGCGGATCATCCATAGCGCTGGCCCAATAATTTATAGAGCGCACGGGCGGCCTGGCATTCGCCGCCCTCCGGCCGTGCCGGCTTTGCCGTCGGGGTCCAACCGTAGATATCGACATGCAGCCAGCTTTTCGCATGCTCGACGAATCGCTGCAGGAACAGCGCGCAGGTGATCGAGCCGGCGAACCCGCCGGCCGGCGCATTGTTGAGATCGGCGACCTTGGAATCGAGCCAGGCATCGTAGGCCGGCCACAGCGGCAACCGCCACAACGGATCGTTTTCCTCCACGGCGCAGCGCGCCAGGTCCAGCGCCAGCGTCTCATCGCTGGTGTAAAAGGGCGGCAGATCCGGGCCAAGCGCCACGCGCGCGGCGCCGGTCAGGGTCCCCAGATCGATCAGCAGCTCGGGTTTTTCCTCGCATGCCAGCGCCAGGGCATCCGCCAGCACCAGCCTTCCTTCGGCGTCGGTATTGCCGATTTCCACACTCAGTCCCTTGCGCGACGGGAATATGTCGAGCGGGCGGAAGGCGTTGCCGGCAACTGCGTTCTCGACTGCGGGAATCAGCACCCTCAGGCGGATCTTGAGCCTCGCATCCATCACCATCAGCGCCAGTGCCAGCACGTTGGCAGCCCCGCCCATGTCCTTCTTCATGAGCAGCATGCCGCTGGACGGCTTCAGATCCAGTCCGCCGCTGTCGAAGCACACCCCCTTGCCGACCAGCGTCACCTTGGGATGCGCCGGATCCCCCCAGCTCAGATCGATCAGGCGCGGCGCGCGCGGCGAGGCCATGCCGACCGCATGAATGAGCGGAAAGTTCTGTCGGGTCAGATCGTCGCCGACGATGCAGCGGAACTCGGCGCCGAAGCGATTGGCGAGTTGTTGCGCCGCCTGCGCCAGTTGTTCCGGCCCCATGTCGTTGGCCGGCGTATTGATCAGGTCGCGGGCAAACCCGACCGCTTCGGCAATTCGCGTGACATCGGCGATGTCGACGCCGTCGGGCGGCACCAGCCTGACGTCGGCAGCGTGCGTATCGCGGTAGCGGCTGAAGCGGTAGCGGCCGAGCGCAAACGCCAGCGCAGCGAGCCGTGTATCCTGCGGCGCGTTGGCGAAGCGGTAGACGCCCGCAGGCAGCAGCCCAGGCAACAGCCCGGGCCTGAACGGGTCGCGGAATCTGCTGGTTGCGTCCTCAATGCCGAAAACCACCTGCGCGATTTGTCCGTTGCCGGAGGGCAGCGTGAGGCAGGCGCCGGGCTTGGCCGCAAAACCATTTGCCTGCGCGAAGGCCCGGGCCTGGGCGGGAAGAGCGGCGCAGATCGCCTCCCATGATGCCTTGGTCGCGAATGTGATTGGAATAGCCGATCCGACAGGTGTGGTCTCGAACGCGGAAGGCATGCTGGTCTCGTTCTCCGATCCGAACCCTGGCGCGTATCAGGGGGCCACGGCACGCGCCGATGACATGTGTGATTTGACCGAAAGCGCGACATAAATCTACGCTTTTGACGATAAATGTCCCTTGGGGGTGGCCGCGGCCCGGACGGATCTCGATTGGGCCCGGGGGCCGACAGCAGCCACGCTGTCATCCGGAGCTGGCGACAGGGATTTTGCGCCCGTTGAGGGCCCCGTCCGATTCGATTGCCCGCGGTCTGCGAACCCGGATTGCAGTCCCGGGTTGCGGATCTGTAACAGTCGCTTGTCGCCCCCTCTCTGATTGCGGACCGGCACCAACCGCAGGGCATTGGTCGGAGGCGGCCATGCTCCATTGATATCCGACGCTTTTTCGAGCACGTGCCGATTAACCGGACGTTAGGGTTAACGGTTTATTGCTGGGCGCATTCGGCTCGATCAATTCGCCTGATACCGTGAGTCCATGTGCCATGCGTCAGCAGTCCAGTTTTGCCCGGCTTCTTGCCTCCGCGGCCGTCGCGGCGATATTGGCCTGCGGTCTCGGCGGCTGCCAGACCACGTCGTCCGACATCACCGGATCGCTGGGCGCGCCGGACGCCGATCCGCGGCGCGCGGTGGAAGTCTATGGCGAGCGTTATCGCGCCAATCCCAAGGATGCCGACGCAGCGCTGGCCTATGGCCAGGCGCTCCGCGCCACCGGGCAGCGCGCCCAGGCCGCCGCCATGCTCGAACAGGCCACCATCGCCCATCCCGGCAACAAAGCCCTGCTCGCAGGTTTTGGCCGGGCGCTCGCCGATAACGGCAATTTCCAGCAGGCGTTCGACGTCCTCAGCCGCGCCCATTCGCCCGAAAATCCCGACTGGCGGATTCTTTCGGTGCAGGGCACCGTGCTGGACCAGCTTGGCCGCCACGACGAGGCCCGCCGCTACTATGCCAGCGCCCTGAACATCAAGCCCGGCGAGCCGACGGTGCTGTCCAATCTCGGTCTTTCCTATGTGCTTTCCAGGGATTTGCCCAACGCGGAGGCGACGCTGCGCCAGGCCTACGACAGCGGCAGGGCTGACGCGCGGGTACGGCAGAATCTGGGCCTGGTGGTCGGCCTGCAGGGCCGCTTCGCCGAGGCGGAAAGTATCGTCAAGGCCGATCTGCCGGCAGACCAGGCGGCCGCAAATGTCGCCTACCTGAAACAGATGCTGAGCCGCAAGGACAATCCGCGCAGCGGCGCCGGAACGGTGCCGATAGCGTCGCTCAGCCGTCCCGACTGATCGGCCTCGGCAACCCCACGCATCGGAAAAGCAAAGCGAAACCGTCTTCCGCCGGGTCGGCGCCGACAGGGCGCTCGAATGCGGCCACGATGGCAGGTGCCGCGCCGTCGTCCGACAGCGGGCGCCGGATGCCGCGGCCTATTGCATCGCCGCGACCTTGATGCCGGTCGGTCCCAGGATGACGACGAACAGCACCGGCAGGAAGAACAGGATCATCGGTACCGTCAGTTTCGGCGGCAACGCCGCCGCCTTCTTCTCGGCCTCGGTCATGCGCATGTCGCGATTTTCCTGCGCCATGACCCGCAAGCTCTGGCCGAGCGGTGTCCCGTAACGTTCCGACTGCTGCAAGGCCAGACAGACCGATTTCACCCCCTCGAGGCCGGTGCGCTTCGCCAGGTTTTCGTAAGCCACCTTGCGATCCTGCAGATACGAGAGTTCGGCCGTGGTCAAGGTGAATTCCTCGGACAGCGCCACCGACTGGGTCACGATCTCGTTGCTGACCTTGCGAAACGCGGTCTCGATCGACATGCCGGATTCAATGCAGATCAGCAGCAGATCGAGCGCATCGGGAAACGCACGCTTGATCGAAAGCTGGCGTTTGGCGATCGCGTTTTTCAAAAACAGCATCGGCGCCTGCAATCCGAGATAGGCCGCGCCGAGGCACATGATGATCTTCACCGGCAGCGACTTTTCCATGTGCGAGATCACGAAAACATACAGTACCGCCGCCAGAAAAAGCACGATCGGGGTCACCAGACGGAAGAACAGGAAGGTGACGTAGGGCGCCTGGCCGCGGTAGCCGGCCATCGAGAGCTTGTCGCGCGCGGCTTCCTGGGCCAGCCATTTCCCGAGATTGAAATCCTCCACCACCTTGGAGACCAGCTGCTTCGGGGTCTGGCGCAACGATACTTTCTCGGTTTTGGACAGACGGTCGCGCTCCCGCTGCCGGATCCGCTCGCGTTCGCTGGCGACCGCCTTCATGCGCTTGGCCAGTCCCTCGCCGGCAAAGAACGGCATCATCAGCGTATAGGCCGTCGCGCTCACCGCGATGGCGGCGAGCAGCATGGTCATGAATCTCGCGTCGTGGATCTTGTCGATCAGGAACTGAACCATGCTAGACCTTCAGAAGTCGAAGTTGATCATTTTCTTCATCACGAAGATGCCGATAGACATCCAGATCACGCAGCCGCATAGCATCAATTGTCCGGTCGGATGGGTCCACAGCAGCGAGATATAATCGGGGGTCGAGAGGTAGACGAGCAGCATGACGATGGGCGGCAGCGAACCGATGATGCCCGCCGAGGCCTTGGCCTCCATCGACATCGCCTGAATTTTCTCAGCCATCTTCTTGCGGTCGCGCAGCACCTTGGACAGGTTGCCCAGCGCCTCCGACAGGTTGCCGCCGGATTTCTGCTGGATCGCGATCACGATGCCGAAGAAGTTGGCCTCGGGTACCGGCATCCGTTCGAACAGTCGCGCGCAGGCCTCGCCCAGCGGCATGCCGATCGCCTGGGTTTCTATGATGGCCAGAAACTCGCTCCTGAGCGGTTCCGGCGCATCGGCGGCGACCACCTTGATGGATTCAAAAAGCGGCAGGCCCGCCTTGATGCCGCGAACGATCACGTCAACGGCGTCCGGCAGCGCGCGGAGAAAGTTCTTCTCGCGGCGTTTCTTGAGGAAGTTCAGCATCCAGCGCGGCAGCCCGAACCCGGCGGCGAATGCCAGGCCGACGGCCGCGAGCAGTCCGCCTCCGAACAGCATGGCAAGCGAGAAGCTGACGGCGGCGAGAACGCCGGACACGATCATGAATTTCTGGGTCGACCAGGCCAGGCCGGCCTGGACGAGACGGCTGCTCAGCGGCAGTTTTTTCTCCTTCCGGCGGCGCGCTTCGACGTCCTTCAACGATCCTTCGACCTGTTCGCGGCGCGAACGCTGGCTTTTGTCGGCCTGACGAGCGGGCATTTCCGATTTTGCAAGCGAGGCGCGGCGATGCTCGGCCTTTCTCTGTCCCGACATTGCAGGATAGACAAACACCCATGCCAGACCGCCGATGGCGGTGGCGGCCAGGAATGCCAATGAGAGCGCCTGGATCTTCATGGCCGCTCAAATCTCCCTGATGACTTCTGCGGCATCGAGCGCTGCGGCCAGCCGCTTCTCTTCGCCGTAGTAACGGGCGCGATCCCAGAACCGGGGACGCCCGATGCCGGTGGAGCGATGCCGCCCGATGATGTGTCCGTTGGCATCTTCGCCGATCATTTCATAGAGGAACAGGTCCTGGGTAATGATGGTATCACCCTCCATGCCCATCACTTCGGTGATGTGCGTGATACGCCGCGAGCCGTCGCGCAGACGGGCAGCCTGGATCACGACGTCGATCGAGGCGCAGATCATCTCGCGAATGGTTCGGGACGGCAGCGAAAATCCACCCATCGTGATCATCGATTCGCAGCGCGACAGGGCTTCGCGGGGATTGTTGGCGTGCAACGTTCCCATCGACCCGTCGTGACCGGTATTCATCGCCTGCAGCAGGTCGAATGCTTCCGGTCCGCGGACTTCGCCGACGATGATGCGCTCGGGGCGCATGCGCAGGCAGTTACGGACCAGTTCGCGCATGGTGACCTGGCCTTCGCCCTCGATATTGGGCGGGCGGGTTTCCAGGCGCACCACATGCGGCTGCTGCAGTTGAAGTTCCGCGGCGTCCTCGCAGGTGATGATGCGCTCGTCGTCGTCGATGTACTGCGTCAGACAGTTCAACAGCGTCGTCTTGCCGGAGCCGGTACCGCCGGATATCAGGACATTGGCGCGGCAGCGCCCGATAATCTGGAGAATGTCGGCGCCTTCCGTGGTGATCGCCCCGAATTTGACCAACTGGTCCAGGGTCAGCTTGTCCTTCTTGAACTTGCGGATCGTGAGCGCGGGGCCGTCGATCGCCAGCGGCGGAACGATGGCGTTGACGCGTGAGCCGTCGGCAAGGCGGGCGTCGCAGATCGGCGAGGACTCGTCGACGCGCCGGCCGACCTGGCTGACGATGCGCTGACAGATATTCAGGAGCTGCTGGTTGTCGCGGAAACGGATGCCGGTGCGCTGGATGCGTCCGGCGACTTCAATGAACACCGTTCCGGCGCCGTTGACCATGATATCGGAAATGTCGTCGCGCGACAGCAGCGGCTCGAGCGGGCCATAGCCGAGCACGTCGTTGCAGATGTCGTCGAGCAGCTCTTCCTGCTCGGCAATCGACATCACGATGTTCTTGATCGCGATGATCTCGTTGACGATATCGCGAATTTCCTCGCGCGCCGATTCGCCGTCGAGTTTGGCGAGCTGAGCAAGGTCGATGGCTTCGATCAAGGCGCCGAAGATGGTGGCCTTGACCTGGTAGTAGGTGTCTGACCGCCGGGCGTCGATTGCGGGCGGCGCGCCCGGCCGGGACGGCGCCAGCGGCGGCGAGCTTATGGCGGATGGAGCTGCATCGCGCAAGGCGGCAGCCGGCGCACCGGAAGATTCCGGCACGCCGGTGCCGGGCTTGGTCGCCCGGGGATCGGCTTCTGTTCCGCTACGCTTACCGAACACGACAGTACTCCACGCGGGCGGTTATCTCGCCCGAAGTTTCTCGAACAGGGGCGACAGGAACGAGCCCCGCGGCTTTTTGGTCTCGCCGCGGCCGGTCAGCCGTTGCGCGATCTGAAGAAACATCTCGGTAGTGCGATGGTTTGCGGAGATTTCCGCGATCATCTGGCCGTTGTTGGCGGCTGAGCCGAACATCTGCGGGTCGAACGGGATAGCCGCGATCGGCGCGCTCTCGATGGCTTTGGCGAATTCGCCGGAATTGATCTCCGGCCGCTTCGGCACCCCGACCTGATTGAGGCAGTATAGCGGCATGCGGTCGTTGGGCCGCGCGGCCTTCAACAGGTCGAAAAGGTTCTTGGCGTTGCGCAGGTTGGCGAGGTCGGGCGCCGCGACGATCAGAATATCGTCCGCTCCCACAAGGGCGCGCTTGGTCCAGCCCGACCATTGATGAGGCACGTCGAGCACGATGCATGGCATGGTCGTGCGAAGCGTATCGAAGATCGAATCGAAGGCGTCGGCGCCGAAATCGTAGACCCGCTCGAGCGTTGCCGGCGCCGCCAGCAGGCTGAGGTGGTCGGTGCATTTCGACAGCAGACGGTCTATGAATGCGGTATCGACGCGATCGGGCGAGAACACGGCGTCGGCGATCCCCTGCGGAGGGTCTTGATTGTAGTCGAGACCGGCGGTCCCGAACGCGAGGTCGAGATCGGCGACGACGGAGTCGAGTGCGAGATCCCGCGCGATCGCCCAGGCGACATTGTGCGCGATGGTGGACGCCCCGACGCCGCCCTTGGCCCCGACGATGGCGATGATGCGGCCGACGGCCTTTGCCTCCGGCGTGGAGAACAGGCTGCAAACCGAGCGTACCACGTCGAGTGCGTTGACCGGCGCGATCACGTAGTCGCTGACGCCGCGCCGCACCAGTTCGCGATAGAGCGTGACATCATTGACACGGCCGATCACCACGACGCGGGTTCCGGAATCGCACACCGTCGCCAACTGGTCGAGTCCGGTCAGGATATCGCTGCGGCCTTCGGTTTCCAGGATGATCACATTCGGGGTCGGCGCCGTACGGTAGGCCTCGACGGCGGCAGCCATGCCGCCCATCTGAATCTTCAGATGGGCCTTGCCGAGGCGGCGGTCTTCGCCGGCCGATTGCACGGCCGCAGCGGTCTCGACCGTCTCGCAAAACGCTTGTACCGACACCCGCGGCGCCGGCGCGATGTGATCGTCGGCGTGCGGCGCAGTGACGTCCGGCTGGTCTTCGGAATCTTGACGGGCGTAGCTGATCATTTGCCTGTGTCGCTCAGTTTGGCCTTGTCGGCCTCCGGATAGGTGGTCGTCGTGGGGGTGCCCTTGCGGTACTTCTCGAAGGCTTCCGTGCGCCGCAGCGTATAGGGAGGGGTTTCCGACCGCGGTTGCACGAGGTCCGATGGGTTGTCGATCATTGCCGCCATGTTGCGCTGATAGGCGCAGCCGAAATTGTAATACGGCTTGTTGTCGTAATAGCTTCTGTCCTTGGCCGACGAGCCGATGTCCTCGGGCCACAGCCCGCAGGGCCCGGCAACCGCCGAGATCTTCGGATAGTTCAATCGGATCGTCGCCATCTGGCGCGGATCGCTCGGATGGTAGCGGTGGACGGCCAGCCCCCGCGGGGGCACGCCTGCGGCCGACAGCAGCGCCTGTATTTCCCGGAACGAATCCGCCGCGACCACGGCATTGGAGGTGTCGACCGGCAGGTCGGCGATGATCGCGCCGGTTCCTTCCTGCAGCCAGGCTTGCGCCACCCCCATAACGTCGGCCCGCTGCGAGGCGGAAAGACCGCCGCGCGAATGACCGACGAAGATCACGACCGAGCGGTTCGCCTCCTCGATCGCGATCGGATGGCGCTGGCGATAATCGTCGGGAATGCTCGACGTCACTTCGTCGCCGGTGTGCGTGCAAGCGCCGAGCACGACGGCGAGACCGGCAAGCGCTCCAGCGATGCGGAGGACGCGATTGCGATCGACGGGTGATATGGCTGTCATCGGTTTCGTCCTTGTCCCGCCTCAGTCCGTGATAAAGCCGTAGGTGCCGCGATAATTCTGCGCCGGCTCGGTCCGGCCCGGGACGCCATAGATGCGGTTGATGCTGCCGAGGAGGTCCGCCTGCGGATCGGAGGCCGCGGCAAAGCCGTCATCCGGACGCGACAGATCCTTCTGCGCGACGGCCCGGACGATGTAGGGCGTCACCAGCACCATGAGTTCGGTCTGGTTGTTGACGTAGTCGCGGCTGCGGAACAGCGACCCGAGAACCGGCAATTGCGACAGCCCGGGCAGTCCATTGATCGCCTGCTTGGTCTGGTCCTGGATCAGGCCGGCCATCGCCATCGATCCACCCGAGGGAATTTCCAGCGTCGTTTCGGCGCGGCGGGTCTTGATCGACGGAACCGAAATTCCGCTGATGCTGATCGAGTTGTCGTTGGAAACTTCCGAAACTTCCGTCATCACCCGCAGGCTGATGCGGCCCTCGGTCAGCACCACGGGCGTAAAATTGAGTGAAATGCCGAACTTCTTGAAGGCGATCGATGGGGCGCATTGCCCGACCGAACCGGCCGCCGTGGTCGTGCAGGTCACGCCGGTTGGAATCGGAAATTCGCCGCCGGCGATGAAGGTCGCCGATTCGCCGGAAATTGCCGTCAGGTTGGGTTCGGCCAGCGTTCGTACCACGCCCGCGCTTTCCATTGCCCGCAACGTGGCCTTCACCGACGGCGTAGAGCCGAACGACGTCGTCAGGGAATTGCCGGAGACCAGTGGCTGGCCATAGGCCGTGAACGGATTGCTGTTGTTGAAAGTCACGACCGAACTGCCGTAATTCATGGTGGCGCTGAGATCGATGCCCATCTGCTTGACGATCGAGCGCGCGACTTCGGCGACCGTGACCTTCAGCATCACCTGATCGCGGCCGCGGACCACGATCGAGTTGACGACCTTCTCGGGCCCGCCGGCCAGCCGCGCGGCGAGGTCGCCCGCCTGCTGGGCCTCGATCGGGCTCGATACCGAGCCTGACAACATCACGCCGTCGCCGACGCCCTCGATCTGGATGTCGGCATTGGGCAGCGTCTGCTTCAGCGCCGCGCGTACACCGTTGAGGTCGCGTTTGACCGCGATGTCATAGGCCGCAATCTGCTGGCCTGCGGAGTCGAAAAACACGATGTTGGTCTGGCCGACCGCCGCGCCGATAATATAGGCGCGCTGCGAGGAGCGAACCACGGCATTGGCAATCTTCGGATCGGCGACCAGCACGTCCTTGATATCGCGCGGCAGATCGATGACGACGGATTTGCCGATGCCGAGCGCGAGGAAACGCGCGTTGATCTGGCCATCGGCGGCAACCGGCGCGACGGCGCGATAGTCGCCGGCGACGACCGGGGCCAGGGCCGGATTGAGCATCAGCGCCGCGACGGCCGAAAACGACAGGGCGCGGACCGTCGAGGTCCGCATCAGCCGCGGTTTTTCCCTGCACTTCATATCGGGTGTCCTTTCGGTCACTTCTGTGTCGTCGTCGTGCTGCTGACGCCGTAGCGCACCACATTGACGCTGTCGCCGCGCTTGGATTTATCTTCGGATCTGGTCTCGACCGCGTTGAGGTCGGCGATGCTGCGCAGTGCAAGCGACAGCGTGCCGCTCTGGCGCGCCCGGGCCAGCGTCTCGGACTGCTCAGGCTTCAATTCAAGCGTCACGGTTTTGCCGACCACGGCGTTCTGGCCGTCTTTTTCCTTCGGCGCCTGGTCGATCGCGAGGACGCGAACGTTTTGCAGGATGATTTCCGAGTTGATGATGTCGGCCGGACCGCTGCGGTCAGGATTCTTCTCGTGCTTCGACAGAATGACGTCGACGCGGTCGTTGGGCAGAATGAAGCCGCCGGCACCGGTCTCCGGCGAGATCTCGGTCGAGATGGCCCGCATGCCGGCTGGCAGGATCGCGGCCATGAAGCCCGAGCCGTTGGCCTTGACCAGCTTCGGTTCCCGGATTGGTTCGCCGGCGATAAACGGCTCCCGCGCGATCGAGCCGATGACTTGCGTGGTCGCGTCGGGGCGTTCGTTGCGGCGAATGAAGCTGTTGCTGGCGGTCGCTGCCGGCCATGTCTGCCACTGCAGGTCGTCGGCGCCGACGGTCTGGCCGAGGCCGATGTCGGATTTGGCAACGAGCACGTCCACGGTCTGCAGCTGCGCAACCGGTTCGGTCGGGGGAGGCTTGCTGTCAGATCCGCTGGCCAGATACGCGGCAATGCCGCCGGCACCGACAGCGACGGTCAGGACGACGATGCGTGCGGTATTCATACGCTTCACTTTCCACATTACGCTGCGACGCTTCCGCCGCCGTGATGGGAGTTGACCAGCTATTCGTCAAAGCATGGTTAATGAGGCGTATCTAAATCGCCTTAACGCGGAGTTTACTCAGCGCAAGGCGAACCGGGCGAGGTCGACCGCCCTGATCCACTCGGTCTCGGGGTAGATCATCAGCGCGGCGATGGCGAGCGCGATGCCGTAGGGAATTCCGCTATCCTTGGCGTGCAGCCGGAGCAGCCAGCCCTGGCCGGCGAACAAATAGGGCAGCGGCCATTGCCGGAATTGCAGCAGCAGCAGCGTCAGGGCGCCGCCGAACAGCGAGGCGTACAGCAGATAGTTCAGCAGGTGGCCAAATCCGAACCACAGCGCCGCGCTGGCCGCGACCTTGGCGTCCCCGCCGCCGACCCAGCCCATGGCAAAGCAGAAAAAGGCTGCCGCCAGCACGGCGGCGCCGGCCGCGACGTGCGAGAGGATGTCGTGAAACGCCATGCCGCCAAACACGGCGAGAGCCAGGAAGCCAGCCGCCAGCGCCAGTGACACCCGGTTGGAAATCGTCATGGTGAACAGGTCGCTCGCCGCCGCGAACGCCATCAGGGCCGGAAACATCAGAAGGCGCGCGATGTCGAGAATCATGGATTACGCAGCCCGTGTTCTAGCGCGAGGTCGAAGCATCACCCGATGCTAGCGGTCAGAAATGAACAATCGGGAAACGGCCCGTCACCAGGTCGCAGCGATCCGGCAGGCGAGGACCAGAATTGCCAGTGCCAGCGCCAGGCAGACCGGTTCCGCGGCCGCGTCGCCGCGCCGGCCGCCAGGCAGCGGCGCTTCTCTGGCCGCGGGCGCGGCATCGACGGGTGCGCGCATGGCGGCGTCATCCAGGCCGTACGGAACAACAAAGGCCCCGGCATCGCCGGGGCCTCTGATGCTCGCCGGCAATAGTCGCTTACTTCAGCGAGGTGTTGATCGAGGTGAATTTGGTGTTCAGGGTGGTACCGAGGCCGTTGACCACGGCGATGATCGCGAGCGAAATGCCGGCTGCAATCAGGCCGTATTCGATCGCAGTCGCGCCGGCTTCATCCTTCACGAAACGCGCAATCAGGTTCTTCATAGATAAACTCCATGTGTACACGTGGCAGGTCGAACTTACGATTGGTCTCGCCGGCGTTCTCAGCACCGTGACCATGGCGTCACCCTAAGGTCGGAGAATTTCGGCACAGTTAATTCGATTGCGTAAACACGGCCCGAACCGGCAGTTCTGAAGCACAGTAAATTTGGAATTAACCCCTTCCCTAAAATGCGATCCCGGCCTCGTTGGTTTGCAATACAGGGTTGCGCACGAGCTGTGCCGGGGGCGGATTCACCGCTCCTTAAACATCGGCAGGTAACCCTTGAGGTTACTGACAGGATGAGGCGGCGATGAACAATCTATATCTCGAAGTCGTCGAGCTGTTCGGCCAGACGATCGTCAAGGTGGTACCCGTCACCATCGCGCTGGCCCTGCTGTTCTCGGTATTGAGCCACTTCTGGGCCTGCAATCCCGGCACGCCGTGGTGGCGCAAGCGCGAACTGGTCACCGACATCTGCTACTGGTTCCTGGTTCCGGTGTTCGCTCGGGTGCTGAGGATCGGGCTCCTGGTGGTCGGCGCCGGCTACCTGTTCGGGATTCACGATGCCGACGGACTCATCGCCTTCTACGACAACGGCCATGGCCCGCTGTCCGAACTGCCGCTGTGGCTGCAGGCGCTGCTGTTCCTGGTTTTGTCGGACTTCATGCAGTATTGGCTGCACCGGATGTTTCACGGCAACGGCTTCTGGAAATATCACGCGGTGCATCATTCCTCGGAAGATCTGGAATGGATTTCGGCGGCACGTTTCCATCCGGCGAACCTGCTGCTTGGCACCATCGGCGTCGACGTCATATTGCTGCTGGCGGGCATCTCGCCGAACGTCATGCTCTGGGTCGCCCCCTTCAACATGTTCCACTCGGCCTTTGTCCACGCCAATCTGAGCTGGGCGCTTGGCCCCTTCAGATATGTGTTGGCGACACCGATCTTTCACCGCTGGCATCACACCTCGCTGGAGCAGGGTGGCAATACCAACTTCGCCGGCACGTTCCCGGTCTGGGACATCCTTTTCGGCACCTTCCGGATGCCGGAAAACGAGCTCCCCGACGCCTACGGCCTCGACGATCAGGCGTTCCCGTCCGAGATTGTCGGACAACTGGCCTATCCGTTCAAGCAATAGGCCAGCGAACCCGCCGCAGTTTCTCGGCTCCGTTTGCAGTTCATTCACTAATTGACGTCAGATTTGCCATGTCGGGCGCCGGTTCCGCTGCGTATCGCTTTAGCCGGCTTGTCAACGCCCCGGGGTACAGTATGTCGTTCAGTTTCCTGCGTACGCGCGTGCGCGTGTTGTTCCGATGGCGCTCGTTGGCGATTGGAATTGTTCTGTGGCCGGCAGCCGCCCTTGCCGAGCCCGCGGCCGGCACCAGCGTTGCGGCCGATGCCATCGCCGTCAATGTCGATCAGGCCAAGCTCATAAGACTTCCCGCCCGTGTCGCCACCATTGTCGTCGGCAACCCGCTGATTGCAGATGTGTCGCTGCAGACCGGCGGCATCGTCGTCGTCACCGGCAAGGGGTATGGCGCGACCAATTTCATCGCGATGGACCGCGGCGGCGAGGTCCTTGTGGACCGCGTCATCCGGGTCGAAGGCCCCACCGACCGGCTTGTCACGATCTATCGCGGCATCGAGCGGGAATCGTATAGCTGCATGCCGATTTGCCAGCGCAGGGTTACGCTGGGCGACGGCGACAGCTACTTCAAGGCGGCAATCGAGCAGGCCGGCTCACTCAGCAACCAGGCTGCTACGGCCGGCAAGGCGGCGAATTGAATGGTCGCTCGCCAGTCGGGTCGGGCGGTCACCATCGCAGCAGCGTCAGCGCCCCCTCTCACATCAAAAGGCCGCGCGGTGAGCGCGGCCTTTCTTATTTGATGCGGATGCCGTTTGACGCGTACCGAATTTCGCAGCTCGCGCTTTCGCAACGAGATCGAGCGAGATTCGTTAGCCGGCGGCGCGCAGATTGTCGGCCGACGACTTTCCAGAACGACGATCTGCCACGATCTCGTAGCTGATCTTCTGGCCTTCGCGCAGTGTTCCAAGTCCGGCGCGCTCTACGGCGCTGATGTGCACGAACACGTCGTTGCCGCCGTCATCCGGTTGAATAAAGCCGAAGCCCTTGGTCGCGTTAAACCACTTCACGGTTCCCATGCTCACGGGGGTAGTCCCTTCTCAAGATAGATATAGCAGAAGCCCTCTTTCGATGGGCTGGTGAGATCGAATTTTTGGAAGGGTCGTCAGCGTCTAAACCGGCTGTACCGGTGGATAGCTAATGTCGTCCGGCCGAAAATCGATGGCGGCATAATATGCGAAGCGAGCCCCCAAAACAATCCTGAGGTGCGCGATTTTTTGATCCGCCGAGATTTCACGGGGGGCCCACCGCCGCCCCGTACCGACATGATCCTGTCATGCGCGATTTTGGGGCAGCGGAAGGAGCCCTTAGCGGCGCCGGAATTGGCCGCGCGGCGGTGCACCACGCGGGGCTCCGCCACCGGGACGCTCGTCCTTGTGACGGAAGATGAGCCGGCCCTTCTCCAGGTCATATGGCGACATCTCGATCGTCACCCGGTCCCCGGCCAAGGTCTTGATGCGGTTCTTCTTCATCTTGCCGGCGGTGTAGGCGACGATCTCGTGCCCGGCATCGAGCTGCACGCGATAGCGTGCATCGGGGAGGATTTCGGTCACCAGTCCTTCGAACTGGATCAGCTCTTCTTTGGCCATGGTTATCTCCAGATCGATCGACAGTTAGCGCTGTGGCCGTTGGGTGCGGTTGGGTCGGGTATTCGGACGGCTTTCGCGATGCAAAAATGCAACGCCCTGCACGCCTTCAGTCTTGCCGCCCGCCTGCGCGGGACGTATCGGCTCCTGCCGTTTGCCCTCGTGCCGGTTGGTCGGCGGAACGCCACTATTACCACCAGGACGGGGCCGGCGGCGAGGTCCTTTCGATCCCGGGGCGGCATCATTGGCCCTGGCCGCGTGCATGTGAGGCGCGGATCGCGCGCCCCGATGCTGCGAGGGTGCCGGCGCGGTGTCGCGATGACCCGGGGTGCGCTGGTCTTCTCTGGGCAAGGTGATGCGGATCAGCTTTTCGATGTCGCGCAGATACGCCATTTCCTCGCCCGCACAAAGCGAGATCGCGACGCCGTCGGCGCCGGCGCGCGCGGTGCGGCCGATACGGTGGACATAGGTCTCCGGCACGTTCGGAAGATCGAAATTGACCACATGGCTGATGCCATCGACATCGATGCCGCGGGCGGCGATGTCGGTGGCGACCAAGGTGCGGATCTCGCCGGAGCGAAACGCCGCCAGCACCCGCTCGCGATGGTTCTGCGACTTGTTGCCATGGATGGCGTCGGCGGTGATACCGGCCCGGGCGAGGCCCTTCACCACTTTGTCCGCGCCATGCTTGGTCCGGGTAAAGATCAGCGCGCGATTGACCGGTTCCTGTTTCAGGATCTGCGCCAGCAGGGCGGGCTTGGCGGAATGATCAACCTGGATGATGCGCTGGGTGATGCGCTCCACCGTCGAGGCAACCGGCGTCACCGCCACGCGCGCCGGATCGCGCAGCATCTGCTCGGCGAGTTCGGCGATGTCCTTGGGCATGGTCGCCGAAAAGAACAGCGTCTGCCGCTTGACCGGCAGTTTGGAGACGATCTTCCGGATATCGTTGATGAACCCCATATCCAGCATGCGGTCGGCCTCGTCGAGCACGAGGAACTCGACCTGTCCGAGTTTCAGGCCGTTGCTCTGGACGAGATCGAGCAGGCGGCCGGGCGTGGCGACCAGGACTTCGACCCCCGGCATGACCGCGCGGACCTGACGTCCCATCGGTACGCCGCCGATCGCCAGCGCCGAAGTCAGGCGCATGTGACGGCCATAGGCGTTGAAGCTTTCGAGAATCTGTCCCGAAAGTTCGCGGGTCGGGCTGAGCACAAGCACCCGGCAGGCCTTGGGCTGCGGCTTGATGCGGTTCTCCAGGATGCGATGCAGGATGGGCAGCGCGAAGGCCGCGGTCTTGCCGGTGCCGGTCTGGGCGATGCCGACGACGTCACGGCCGGTAAGGGCTATGGGTATGGTTTGAGCCTGGATCGGGGTGGGGGTGAGGTAGTTCTCTTCCTTGAGAGCACGCGAGATGGGATCGGCAAGGCCGAAATCCTGAAAGGAGGTCAAAAGCTTGGTTCTTTCCATTGTAAAAAACGAGCGCCCGGCGGTGACCGCCAGGAGCGCGAGGGGGTGTCAGAGACACCCGCGTGTCTGGGGCGTCGGTTTTGGTTGGCTGAAGGGGCAAGCCAGAAACCGTTGGACGGGATCAGAACACGCGGCTCGCAAAGACCTGATGATTCTCAAGGTCGTGACTGTGATATGGAACATCAACGCGGCGCTTTCAAGGTGAATCGTGAAATCATCCGATGGCGCGGTTAAGGGCGCCTATATGCTGCAACGCAAAAGATCGCCTGCCGGAAATTTAGACAAAACTTGATATTTGCTGATTAATTAATCAGTTTGCCACCAAAGCATACATTTTTTCCGTCCAATTCTTAGGCAGAAATCCGGTCGGGATCCTGCACATCAGAGTATTGTCCAGCAGAAACATGGCCTTACGCCGTTGGAGCACCGTGGCATGGTTCTTGCGATTCCGTTAACGCAGGCGGCCACGGGGCCGTTTCGCAGCGTTTAAACGCCTGCGTCAGGGAGATGACACCTCATGCTTACACAAATAACTCACGATACCGCGGCGCCTCTGAGCCGCCGTCGCTGGCTGGCGGCTACTGCCGGGCTTATTCTGGGCCTGGCCACGTTTGCATCAGCCAAGGCGGCCGATGACACCATCAAGGTGGGCGTTCTTCACTCGCTCTCCGGCACCATGGCCATCAGCGAAACCACGCTGAAGGATACCGTGTTGTTCATGATCGATGAGCAGAACAAGAAGGGCGGCGTTCTCGGCAAGAAGCTCGAGGCCGTGGTCGTCGACCCCGCATCGAACTGGCCGCTGTTCGCGGAAAAAGCCCGTGAGTTGATCACCAAGGACAAGGTTGCGGTGGTGTTCGGGTGCTGGACCTCGGTGTCCCGCAAATCCGTGTTGCCGGTGTTCAAGGAACTGGACTCGATCTTGTTCTATCCCGTGCAGTACGAAGGCGAAGAGAGCGAACGCAACGTCTTCTATACCGGTGCGGCGCCGAACCAGCAGGCGATCCCTGCGGTCGACTATCTGATGAAGGAAGAAAAGGTGAAGCGCTGGGTGCTGGCCGGCACCGACTACGTCTATCCGCGCACCACCAACAAGATCCTCGAAGCCTATCTGAAGTCGAAAGGCGTCAAGGATGAAGACATCATGATCAACTACACGCCGTTCGGTCAGTCCGACTGGCAGACCATCGTGGCCGACATCAAGAAGTTCGGCTCGACCGGCAAGAAGACCGCGGTGGTCTCGACCATCAACGGTGACGCCAACGTTCCGTTCTACAAGGAACTCGGCAACCAGGGCATCAAGGCAACCGACATTCCGGTGGTCGCGTTCTCGGTGGGTGAAGAAGAGATTGCAGGCATCGACACCAAGCCCCTGGTCGGTCATCTCGCGGCCTGGAACTATTTCGAGTCGATCAAAACGCCTGAGAACGAGAAGTTTATCAAGGAGTGGCAGGCGTTCACAAAGAACCCGAAGCGCACGACCAACGATCCGATGGAAGCCACCTATATCGGCTTCAATCTATGGGTGAAGGCGGTCGAAAAAGTGAAGTCGACTGATGCCGACAAGGTAATCGATGCGCTCCCCGGCACCAAGACGCCGAACCTGACAGGTGGCATCGCCGAGGTGCTGCCCAACCATCACATCACCAAGCCGGTGTTCATTGGCGAAATCAAAGCCAATGGCCAGTTCGACGTGGTGTGGAAGACGCCCGGGCTGGTCGCTGGCGACGCATGGTCCAAGGAGTTGCCGGACTCCAAGGACCTGATCGGCGACTGGGTCGGCAAGAAGTGCGGCAATTACAACACCAAGACCAACAAGTGCGGCGGACAGGGCTCCTGATCAGTTCCTGAATCGAAACAAACAGGGAAGGCGGCGATATCCGCCGCCTTCCTTCCGCTTTTGCCGGGGTGGTCCAGTGCTTAGCAACGTCGTTAGAAATCTCCGCCCGCTGCCATTCGCAATATTGCTGATCTTCGCGACGCTGCTGCCCGCCATGGCGGGCCCGTTTGAAGACGCGGTCGGAAAATTCGCAAACGACGAATTTTCCGATACTGAAGACGCCGTCGATATGCTCGCGACCAGCGCCAATCCGCTGGCCTACACCATCGTCAGCGCGCTGCAGGACGGCCGCTTGATGGCCGACCCGGACACCAAGAAGGTTTATGTCACCCAGCCCGACGGCAAGATCATCGACGCCTTGACCGGCGCTGCTGTCGCCAGCATCCCGGACAGCGCCGTAGCGGTGCGCCTCAACAACAAGTTGCGGCGCCATGTCGAGGCCGCGCTCGGCAGCTTGACGTTGCAGTCGCCGGACCCGGCCACGCGAATCCAGGCCGCGCAGTCGGTTTTCAAGGACCACGAGGAGAGCCTGCTGCCGGCGGTCGACGCCGCGCTGCAGAAGGAGACCAACAAGGCCGCCAAACTGGCATTTACCGAGGCGCGCGCCGCGATCCTGTTGTTCAAGGAAGACGCCACCGATGCCGAAAAGCTCGAAGCCATCGCCACCATCAAGGCGCGCGGCGATCAGGAAGCCCTGGCGCTGCTGACCGGTCTGACCGGCGAGCAGTCGCCCGCGATTGCCCACGCCGCGGCCAACGCCAAGTCGGCGATTGAGAGCAACCTCGCGCTCTGGTCGATGGTTCAGAATGCCTGGTACGGCCTGTCGCTCGGCTCGGTCCTGCTGCTCGCCGCCATCGGCCTTGCCATCACCTTCGGGGTGATGGGCGTCATCAACATGGCCCATGGCGAAATGGTGATGATCGGGGCCTATGTCACCTTCGTGGTGCAGCAGACCGTCAGGTCGAGCTTTCCGGGCCTGTTCGACTATTCGCTGCTGATTGCCGTTCCGATGGCCTTCCTGGTTGCCGGGGCGATCGGTATCCTGATCGAACGAAGCATCATCCGCTTTCTCTACGGCCGCCCGCTGGAGACCCTGCTGGCGACCTGGGGCTTGTCGCTGGTTCTGCAGCAGGCCGTGCGCACCATGTTCGGTCCCACCAACCAGGAAGTCGGCAATCCCTCCTGGATGAGCGGCGCGTTCCAGATCGGACAGATCACCATCACCTACAACCGGCTGTGGATTCTTTGCTTTACGCTGGCGGTGTTTGCTATCCTGCTTGCCATGCTGCGCTATACCAGTCTCGGACTCGAGATGCGCGCAGTGACGCAAAATCGCAGAATGGCGGCATCGATGGGAATCGCGACCTCGCGCGTGGATGCGCTGACATTCGGCCTGGGCTCGGGTATCGCCGGGATTGCCGGCGTGGCGCTGTCGCAGATCGACAACGTCAGTCCCAATCTCGGCCAGAGCTACATCATCGACTCCTTCATGGTGGTGGTGTTCGGCGGCGTCGGCAATCTATGGGGTACGCTGGTCGGCGCCTTCACGCTCGGGATCGCCAACAAATTCATGGAGCCGGTCGCAGGCGCCGTGCTTGGCAAGATCGCCATTCTGGTCCTCATCATCCTGTTCATCCAGAAGCGCCCCCGCGGTCTGTTCGCGCTGAAAGGGCGGGCGGTGGAAGCATGATGCCGCACGTACTCACGCGCTCGCTGGATCGCAGCGCGACCGTATTTCTGATCGTGGTGGCTGTGGTCGGGGTTCTGCTCCCGATGTCGAACCTCTTGCTGCCGGCCGGCTCGGCATTCCAGGTCCCGACCTACCTGATGTCGCTGTTCGGGAAATATGTCTGCTACGCCATTCTGGCGCTCTCGATCGACCTGATCTGGGGCTATTGCGGCATCCTCTCGCTCGGTCACGGGGCCTTCTTCGCGCTCGGCGGCTACGCGATGGGCATGTATCTGATGCGCCAGATCGGCAGCCGCGGCGTCTACGGCAATCCGATATTGCCGGATTTCATGGTGTTCCTGAACTACCCGAAGCTGCCCTGGTACTGGCACGGCTTCGACATGTTCTGGTTTGCGGCGCTGATGGTCATCCTGGTCCCCGGCCTGCTGGCCTTCTGCTTCGGCTGGCTCGCGTTCCGCTCCCGCGTCACCGGCGTCTATCTCTCGATCATAACCCAGGCGATGACCTACGCGCTGTTGCTGGCGTTCTTCCGCAATGATTTCGGCTTTGGCGGCAACAACGGCCTGACCGACTTCAAGGATATTCTCGGCTTCAACGTCCAGGCCGATCAAACCCGGGCGGCGCTGTTCGCGCTGAGCTGCCTGGCGCTGATCCTGGGGTTCCTGATCTGCCGGGCGGTGGTGACCTCCAAGCTCGGCAAGGTGCTGATCGCGATCCGCGATGCCGAATCCCGCACCCGGTTTCTCGGCTACCGGGTCGAATCCTACAAGCTGTTCGTGTTCACGCTGTCGGCCTGCATGGCCGGCGTCGCCGGCGCGCTGTATGTGCCGCAGATCGGCATCATCAATCCCGGGGAATTCGCGCCGGGAAATTCCATCGAGGCGGTGATCTGGGTCGCGGTTGGCGGTCGCGGCACGCTGATCGGCGCGGCGCTCGGCGCCGTCGTGGTCAATTATGCGAAAACCGTATTCACCTCCGGCCCGCTGGCGCCGTATTGGTTGTTCATGCTGGGCGCCCTGTTCATCCTGGTGACGCTGCTGCTGCCGAAGGGAATCATCGGCACCTTCAACGCCTGGTGGGAACCGTGGAAGGCGCGACGGCTGTCGGCCAATGCCGAGAGCGCGGCGCGCGAAGACGGCATCAGCGAACCGAACCCGGCGGAGTGAGCACATGAACGTCATGGATGCCCGGGCCACCTCCGCGCTGCTCTATCTCGACGGCGTGCACGTCTCGTTCGACGGCTTTCACGCCATCAACAATCTGTCGCTGACGCTGGCTCCCGGCGAAATGCGCGCCATCATCGGCCCGAACGGTGCAGGCAAGACCACGATGATGGACATCATCACCGGCAAGACCAAGCCGGACCAGGGCGAAGTGCTGTTCGATGGCGTTACCGACCTGACCCGGCTCGACGAAACCAGAATCGCCGAACTCGGAATCGGCCGCAAATTCCAGAAGCCGACGGTGTTCGAAAGCCAGACCATCGAAGACAACCTGCTGCTGGCGCTGAATGTCGATCATCGCGTCAAGGGCACCCTGTTCTGGCGGGAAACCAAGCCCGAGTCCGAGCGCATCGAGCGGGTGCTGGAAACCATTCGCCTGACCGACGCGCGCAACCGCCTGGCGGGGAGCCTGTCGCACGGCCAGAAGCAATGGCTCGAAATCGGCATGCTGCTGGCGCAGGATCCCAAATTGCTTTTGGTCGACGAGCCGGTTGCCGGCATGACCGACGTCGAAACCCACCAGACCGCCGAGCTGCTCAAGGAAATCAATCGCGAGAAGACCATCATGGTGGTCGAGCACGACATGACCTTCGTCCGCGAACTTGGCGTCAAGGTCACCTGCCTGCATGAAGGCTCGGTGCTGGCCGAAGGAACCATCGACCAGGTCTCGTCGAACGAACGCGTGATCGAAGTGTATCTGGGAAGATAGGGCGAACAGCGAATAGTGAGTAGCGAATAGAATGCTGCCTTTAACTGTTCGCCACTCACTATTCTCCCTCTTGAGGACGCCGCATGCTTAGAGTCGACAATATCAACCTGTTCTACGGAGCGGCCCAGGCGCTGCGCGGGGTTTCGATCTCGGCCGAAGCGGGCAAGGTGATGTGCGTGCTCGGCCGCAACGGAGTCGGCAAGACCAGCCTGCTGCGCGCCATGGTCGGCCAATACCCCATTGCCAGCGGCTCGATTACATTCGACGGCACCGAAATCTCCGGACTGAAGCCTTATGAGCGAGCCCGGCGAGGCATCGGCTTCGTGCCGCAGGGCCGCGAGATTTTTCCGCTGCTGACCGTGGAGGAAAATCTCAAGACCGGCTTTGGACCGTTGAAGCGTCAGGACCGCAATATTCCCGATGACGTGTTCTCGCTGTTTCCGGTGCTGCAGTCGATGCTCGGCCGCCGCGGCGGCGATCTGTCCGGAGGCCAGCAGCAGCAGCTCGCGATCGGGCGGGCGCTGGTAATGCGGCCAAAACTGCTGTTGCTGGACGAGCCGACCGAGGGCATCCAGCCCTCGATCATCAAGGACATCGGGCGGGCGATCACCTACCTGCGCAGCCTCGGCAACATCGCGATCGTGCTGGTCGAACAATATCTCGACTTCGCCTGCGAACTCGGCGACAATTTCGCGGTGATGGATCGTGGTGCCGTGAAATATGCCTGCGATCGCAGTCAGCTCGATCCCGGCGAAATCAGTCGCCAGATGGCGCTTTGAGATGGTCTTGTGACGCGGCCGGCAAGGGTCGTGGCCGGGGGGCAGATGCGGACCGATACTACCAGAGCGGCTTCGGCGACCTTCGCGGACAACCGCGCCCGGGGCGCGGTCAAGTTCGACGTTCGCCTCGTCGAGGGCGTTACCCGCCGCGGCCATCTGCATGAGTCCGGCTCGCTGCGGGTCCGCTTCCCGTCGCCCGAGGGCGAGGGACTTTCGGCCGTCTTCGTCAACACCGCCGGTGGCGTCGCCGGAGGCGACCGCTTCGACATCGACATCGCCGCCGGCGCCGGGTCCCGTCTTGCGGTAACGACCGCTGCGGCCGAAAAGGTCTACCGCGCGCAGGGACCGGCCGCCGAGCTCAATATCGCCCTGAACGGGGCGGCGGACTCGCATCTCGCCTGGTTGCCGCAGGAGACGATTTTATTCGACCGGGCGCGGGTGCTACGCAACATCGAGATCGATCTGGCGGATAGCGCCTCGCTGCTGCTGTGTGAAATCGTGGTGTTCGGCCGGGCGGCGATGGGTGAGCGGCTGCGGCAGGGCGAATTCGTCGACCGCTGGCGAATCCGGCGCGGCGGCAGGCTGGTGTTCGCCGAGACCGTACGGCTGAACGGCGACCTCGGCGAAAAACTGGCCAGACCCGCGGTCGCCAGGGCCGGCGCGGCGATCGGGACCGCGCTGATGGTGCCGGGCGACGAGGCGCTGGTGCAGCGGATTCGGGGACTTTCCGAAACGTTCGGCGGCGAGGTCGGCGTCTCCGCCTGGAATGGGTTTGCAATGGCGCGGTTCTGTGCCCAAGATGCCGCCCGGCTCCGCGCCGACATGATGGCGGTACTCGGCCGCGCCAGCGGTTCGGCGCTGCCGCGGCTGTGGCTCAACTAGGCCCGTTGAACATTCGTTGAAGTTGTCAAAATGATCAGAGTACTCGCATGAATCTGTCTCCCCGCGAAAAGGACAAGCTTCTGATCTCGATGGCTGCGATGGTGGCGCGACGCCGGCTGGAGCGCGGCGTCAAGCTCAACCATCCGGAAGCCATCGCGATCATTTCCGATTTCATTGTCGAGGGCGCGCGTGACGGCCGCACGGTGGCCGACCTGATGCAGGCGGGCGCCCAGGTGCTGACCCGCGCCCAGGTGATGCAGGGCATCGCGGAAATGATCCACGACATACAGGTCGAGGCGACGTTTCCGGATGGCACCAAGCTGGTTACCGTGCACGAGCCGATAAGATAGGAGTTGGCAATGATTCCCGGCGAAATGTTGATTTTGGACGGCGAGATCGAGCTCAATGCCGGCCGCAAGACGGTGACGCTCACCGTCGCCAATTCGGGCGATCGCCCGATCCAGGTCGGCTCGCACTATCATTTCTTCGAAACCAATCCGGCGCTGAAATTCGAGCGCAGGAAAGCCCGCGGCATGCGGCTCGACATCGCCGCCGGCACCGCGGTGCGGTTCGAGCCGGGGCAGACCCGTGACGTGCAACTGGTCGCCCTTGCCGGAAAGCGCGTCGTTTATGGCTTCCGCGGCGAGGTGATGGGGAAGCTGTGAAGCGATGCTGGAAGGCCTGCGACTTGTTTCCGAAGCTGCCGATCTGGCGGCGCGCTGTCACAGCGGCATGGCGCGCAAGGGACGCGGCAACGAGCCCTATATCAATCACCTTGCCGAGGTCGCGAACTTGCTCGCCATAGCAACCGACGGACGGGATGCCGAACTGGTGGCCGCCGGCTGGCTGCATGACGCCGTGGAAGACACCCCGACCACGCCGCAGCAACTCGCCGAAACCTTCGGTCAACGCGTCGCTGCCCTGGTCGTCGAGGTGACCGACGACATGAGCTTGCCGAAAGCCGCGCGCCGGCAAAGCCAGGTCGGCGACGCCCCGCATAAATCGCCGGGCGCGAAACTGATCAAGATCGCCGACAAGATCAGCAATATCCGGGCGCGCACCGTGCCGGCGCCCGACCGGAACGAGCGTGACGACCTGATCGACTATGTGGCCTTTGCCGAGAAGGTCGTTGCGGGATGCCGCGGCGGCAATGCGATGCTCGATCGCACCTTCGACGACACCGTCCGGCTGGCCAGGAGCACGCTTTGAGCGCAACGTTCATCCTGCCAGCTCCCTTGCGGCCGGGGCTTTCGCCAATGATGAAGCGGAAGATCCGGGAGGCGGCGACCTTGCTTTTACCCTTCCCATCAGGGGAGGGTGAGATTTCCATCGATGGAGCGAAACGATGTCGGTCAAGATAAAACGTTCCGTCTATGCCGACATGCTCGGGCCCACCACCGGCGATCGGGTCCGGCTGGCGGACACCGACCTCATCATCGAGGTCGAGAAGGATTTTACAGTCTACGGCGAGGAAGTGAAATTCGGCGGCGGCAAGGTGATCCGTGACGGCATGGGCCAATCCCAGGTCACCAACCGCCAGGGTGCAGCGGATACCGTCATCACCAATGCGCTGATCGTCGATCACTGGGGGATTGTGAAGGCCGATGTCGCCATCAAGGAGGGCTACATCAGCGCCATCGGCAAGGCCGGCAATCCGGATATCCAGCCCGGCGTGACCATCGTCATCGGCCCCGGCACCGACGTGATCGCAGGCGAGGGCAAGATCCTGACCGCCGGCGGCTTCGACAGCCACATCCACTTCATCTGCCCGCAGCAGATCGAGCACGCCCTGATGTCCGGCGTCACCTCGATGCTCGGCGGCGGCACCGGCCCGTCGCACGGCACCTTTGCCACCACCTGCACGCCGGGGCCCTGGCACATCGCGCGGATGATCCAGTCGTTCGATGCCTTCCCGGTCAATCTCGGCATTTCCGGCAAGGGCAACGCTTCGCGCCCGGCGGCGCTGGTGGAGATGATCAAGGCCGGCGCCTGCGCGCTCAAGCTGCATGAGGACTGGGGCACCACGCCGGCGGCGATCGACAACTGTCTTTCGGTGGCCGACGATCACGACATTCAGGTGATGATCCATTCCGATACGCTGAACGAGTCCGGCTTTGTCGAGGATACCGTCAAGGCGTTCAAGGGCCGCACCATCCACGCCTTCCATACCGAAGGCGCCGGCGGCGGCCACGCGCCCGACATCATCAAGATTGCCGGGCTGAAGAACGTGCTTCCGTCCTCGACCAATCCGACGCGGCCCTTTACCCGCAATACCATCGACGAGCACCTCGACATGTTGATGGTGTGCCACCATCTCGATCCCGCGATCGCCGAGGATCTCGCCTTCGCCGAAAGCCGGATTCGCAAGGAAACCATCGCCGCTGAAGACATCCTGCACGACCTCGGCGCGCTGTCGATGATGTCGTCGGATTCCCAGGCCATGGGCCGGCTCGGCGAGGTCATCATCCGCACCTGGCAGACCGCCGACAAGATGAAGAAGCAGCGTGGCGCGCTGCCCCAGGACAAGGGCAACAACGACAATTTCCGCGTCAAGCGCTACATCGCCAAATACACCATCAACCCCGCGATCGCCCACGGCGTATCCAAGCTGATCGGCTCGGTGGAAAAGGGCAAACTAGCCGATCTGGTGCTGTGGTCGCCGGCCTTCTTCGGGGTCAAGCCGGACTGCATCATCAAGGGCGGCTCCATCGTCGCCGCCCCGATGGGCGATCCCAACGCGTCGATTCCGACGCCGCAGCCGGTGCATTACCAGCCGATGTTCGCAGCCTACGGCAAGTCGCTGACCGCCTCGTCGGTGGTGTTTTCCTCCAAGGCGGCGGTAGCGTCTGGGCTGGCCCGCAAGCTCGGCATCGAGAAGAAGCTCTATCCGGTGGCCAATACCAGGGGCGGCATCTCCAAGAAGAGCATGATCCACAACGGCGCCACGCCCAAGATCGAGGTCGATCCCGAAACCTACGAGGTACGCGCCGACGGCGAATTGCTGACCTGCGCGCCCGCCGAGGTGCTGCCCATGGCGCAACGCTATTTCATGTTCTAGGCTTGCGCGCGGCACTCGATGCCAGAACAAAGCCCGGGAGGATTTCGTGATTTATGTCGTTGCCACGCTGACCGTCAAACCCGAAACACGCGCCGAATTCATTGCCGGGGCGACCGCCTGCATCAGGGAAACCCGCAAGGAGCCCGGCAATATCGCCTATGACCTGCACGAGAGCGTCACCGATCCGGCCAAGATGGTGTTTGTCGAGCAGTGGGAGAACGAAGAGGCGCTGGTGCCGCACCGCAGTGCCGAGCACATGAAGGCGTTCGGCCGCATCGCGGTGAAGTGCATGTCGGCGCCGCCGAAAATCGAGGTCATCACGCCCGCAAAAGTCGACGTCCGATAATGGCGAATCCAACCGGGAACCACCATCCATGATCTATGTGATCGCTACCTCCCATGTGAAGCCGGGTTCGCGCGACGCCTTCGTCAAGGGCGCCAAGGAATGCATCGCGGCAACCCGAAAGGAAAAGGGCTGTATCGCCTATGACAGCCACACCAGTATCCACGATCCCGATCTTTTCGTGGTCGTGGAGCGCTGGGAAACCCGCGAAGATCTCAATGCGCATGGCCGGGCGCCGCACATGAAGGTCTGGCGGGAATATTCGGCGCCGCTGAAGATATCGCCGACCGTGATCGAGATCATCAGCGACGGCAAGGTCGAGAAGCTGTGAGTATTTTCGCATGATCCGCGCCATCGAGGTCCGGGCGGCGCATCGCTGGGCCGAGCCGCCGGCCGATAGCGTCGTGCTCGACTTCAACGACCGTCACCGCCGGCGGATGGCGATGACCGGCACCCGCGGGCTTGAATTCCTGCTCGACCTGGAAAACGTCACGGTGCTGCGCGGCGGCGATGCGCTGGTGCTCGACGACAACAGGCTGATCGAGGTGGTGGCGGCGCCGGAACCGCTCGCCGAAATCCGGGGCAGCGATCCGCACCATCTGGTGCGGATCGCCTGGCATCTCGGCAACCGCCATTTGCCGACGCAGATCATGCCCAGGGCGCTGCGGGTCAGGCGCGATCACGTCATCGAGGCGATGGTAAAAGGGCTCGGCGCCCGCGTCATCGAGATCGAGGCGCCGTTCGATCCCGAAGGCGGCGCCTATGCCGGCGGCGGGCATGCCGACGCGCGGCAAGGCGATTCCCGCAGCCCCGAGGTGCATGATCATTCATCGCACGGCCACGGCGGCCATCATCACCATGATGAGCATTGCAAGCATGATCATCACGACGGTCATTCCCATGCTCATGACCACAAATAAGCCGCCGCCCGGGCCGCGGCGGTCCGCAACGGTTCGCTCTCCCGCCATCGCTCGAGTCGAACCCGGGGTCGAAATATCCACCGCCGCAGGCGTAGCCCCGCCGCTCGATGATCGCAGCGGGCTCGGCGCCGGCGAGGCCGCGGCGCTTTACCGGCTGTTGACCTGGCTCTCGCCTGCCTTCCCGGTCGGCGCGTTCTCCTATTCCAGCGGGATCGAATGGGCAGTGGAAGCCGGCGATATTGCCGATGCCGGGTCGTTGCGGGACTGGCTCGGCTCGATGCTGGCCGACGGATCAGGTTTTAGCGACGGGGTGTTCCTGGCGCAGGCGCACCGCGCCGCGTCGTCCGGCGACCATGCCTCGCTGCGAGACCTCGCCGAGCTTGCGGCTGCCTTCGTGTCCTCGCGCGAGCGCCAGCTCGAGACCGCGGCGCAAGGACGCGCCTTCATGGATATCGCCCGCGCTGCCTGGAATTGTCACGGTCTGGATCGATTGATCGGGATTTGCCAGGGCGTCATCGTCTATCCCGTCGCCGTCGGCATCGTCAGCGCCGCGCATGCCATCCCGCTCGCCTCGACCATGCACGGTTTCTTGCACGCATTGGTGTCGAACTGGATTTCCGCCGGGGCGCGGCTGGTTCCTCTGGGGCAGACCGACAGCCAGCGTGTGCTGGCCTGGCTGGAGCCGGTCGTCGCCAGCACCGGCAGCCGGGCGTTGCGGGCTTCGCTCGACGACCTCGGCAGCGCGACCTTTCGCGCCGACCTCGCCGGCATGCGGCACGAGACCCAGTACACGAGGCTGTTCAGGTCATGACAAAGCCGACGGCGCCCGACGGATCTCGACCGGCCGTCCCGGCTGGCGAGTTGTGCAGCGCAAGCCGGACCGAGCCTGTCCGTGGAACAGGGCAGGCGACGGCGCGTCCGCTACAACGATAACCGAAAGAGCATCTGACATGTCGAGAGTTAATGGCCCGCTTCGGATCGGCATCGGTGGTCCCGTCGGATCCGGAAAAACCGCTTTGATGGACCTGCTGTGCAAGTCGATGCGGGAACGCTACGACATCGCGGCGATCACCAACGACATCTACACCAAATGGGACG
>Ga0302157_10000293_pt1 | contig 65993 bp, 54 predicted proteins | sample I_Bog_N3_3_FD_193502 | JGI IMG/M metagenome (GOLD analysis project Ga0302157, IMG submission 193502) | Peat permafrost microbial communities from Stordalen Mire near Abisko, Sweden - I_Bog_N3_3 | ecosystem: Environmental > Terrestrial > Soil > Wetlands > Peat | place: Sweden: Abisko, Stordalen... | reverse complement strand
CGCTCCGCCCAGTCCGCGGTCACGAGGTCGCCTTCGTCCAAGAACGTCAGATAGCGTCCCCGGGCAAGCTCCAGACCCAGGTTGAAAGGTGCGGCCCAGCTCCCGCCACGAACCTGCTCGAGACGGACCCGGGAGGCGAAACCCTCTTCGAAGCTAGCCGCGACCGATCCCGACGACTCGAAGGCACCATCGTCCTCGCCATGGACGAGGACGATGACCTCAATGTCCTTGAGCGTCTGAGCGGCAAGGCAGGTCAAGGTCTCCGCGAGCATCGACGGATTCGTCCCCGTGGTCCTCGTCAGCACCGAGAGGAACGGAGCACCGACCGCCGGATCCCCGACCGGGGCGACGGCCGTCGCGGGCATCGGCGAGCGCCGATGCGATGTAGCCGGACCTTCGACGAGACGGTAGGCGCGCACGAACTGGTTGACAGCCATGTTGGGGTCAGCGGCGGACCGCAGCGACCGGAGGTGGTCGTGGACCGGCCCTCCCTCGACCAGGAACGGGTGATCGGGAGGAAACCACTGGTCCGAGTGCTCCATGATGACGTCGTCGCGGCCACACTCCTGCCAGCCGAACCGGCCGAGCTCGGCGATGACCCGCTGCTCTGTGAACATCTGCAGGTGCGTCCTGTCCAACAGGCCGCTCGGGGTGACGTCCCACCGGCCGCCGACGAGCTTGGCGCCAAGGTCGAAATGCGCCACGTTCGGGATGCTCGTCACAAGAACCGGAGCGTCGACGCCGTCGGTCGCGAGTGACCACGAGAGCTCGGCGAGCGCACCGAGCACGGCATTCGGGTCGGGCAGGTGCTCGATGATGTCGAGCATCATCACCGCTCCCACCCGACGCCCGGCGATGAGATCTGTCAACCTGCCGGCAAGCCCCTCGCCCGCCGCGAGATCGACCACATGGCCCTCGAGTCCTCGCGACACGATGTCGGCCACAGCATCAGCGTCACGGTCCCCGCCCACGTACTGCCAGCCGGCGTCCCGGAGCACCTCTCCCACCGCTGCATAGCCACAGCCCAGGTCGAGCACGACGCCACGATGTCCGTGGCTCTCGACGAGACGCACCGCGTGTCCGTACGGGCCGTCCCACGAGAACGAGAATCGATACGTCGGCACGTGCTCGGGCCCGGTGCTCTCGCGGGCCTCGGCCTCGGAAGGCTCAGAATCGGTGCTCGGCATACTCTCCCTCGTGGAAGAAGGCGACTGAGGCGACCTGCTCTTCAGAGACACCGAGCGCCTCGCGGTAGGTCAGAGGAAGTGAGCCTTCGGCGCGCTTGCCCAGGAACTCCGCCGCAGCTCCGCGATGAAGCTCGCTCCCGTTGACCTCGGCCCAGTTGAGCCACCAGTCGACGAAGTCACCTCGCTCCGCCCGGTGGCCGAGGAGCAGTCGGGCCAGAACGACGTGGTACTCCTCTTCGGGTGATGGCGCGGGAAAGCCCGTAACCATCAGCTCCTTGTCGTGGAAGACCGCCGCCTCGGGCACGTGGCGTACGCGCAGGCCGCCCAGCCGTACCCGCCAGGAGAGGTCCACGTCGTCGCCGTGGAGGAAGAACGCGGGCTCGAACCCACCGAGAACATCGAAGACCGACCTGCGCATCGCCATCAGAGAGCCGCTCGCCCATGGTGTGTCACCGGTCACGGGGTCGAAGAACTTCGGGTGCTCGAGCGGGATCTGGCGCGCCTCGGCGATGCCGACGGTGTCGTCGTCGAGGACTCCTACAAGAGTCGCCAGACAGTTCGGAGCCAAGTAGGTGTCGGGGTTGAGCAGCACGAGGACGTCGCGCTCGCCGCCGGTCCGGTGCGTCTCAGCCGTCCGGTTCGCGAGAAGGTTCTGACCAGCCCCGTGCCCCGTGTTCGTCATGAAAGAGACGTAGTCGAACGTGATGTCGGCCCGGGCGAACATCTCGCGAGCCTCGGCGATCACCTCCTCAGCCACCACGGCATCAGGCCCCTCCGGGCCCCCGCAATCGCCGATCGCGACAGTCACCGCCCAGTCGGCTGCTCCGGCGCGCAGTACACGAGTTGCGGCCGCCACAGATCCCAGCATCGCCAATAGGCCGGGCGCGTCACGGCCGTAGCGGACGGTCTGGACCCGCAGTGACGTCGTCATCGCGTCGAGAGCCTACGGCCGCGAGCTCGCCGGGAGCGGTCCGCGCGCCCGCGCGAAGGGCCTCCCGGCCACGCGAAAAGGTCCCGGAAGCCGGACCGTCATGGGAGGACGAACCGTCTGCTGATCAGCCGGAGCGCTGGCGGTACGCGTCGACGAGCTTCAGAGCGACGCGGAGCGGAACCGTCGCCTTCCAGCTCTTGGTGGCCTCGAACTCGGTGCGGACGCGAGCTTCCGCCTGGGCGACAGCCTCGTCGAGGCGCGCGAGCGCAGCGTCACGCTCGGCGACGGCGGCTTTGGCACGAGCTTCCGCATCCCGGAACTCGTGGAACCTCGCCTCGGCAATGGCCGTTACCTCTGCGGCATGCTGCTCGGCCACAGCGACGCGTTGCTCGGCGAAGACCACCCGCTCCTCGGCGAGGGCCGCGCTCTGCTGGGCGACAGCCGCGCTCTGCTCGGCGACCGCGACGCGCTGCTCGGCGAAGACCACCCGCTCCTCGGCGAGGGCCGCGCCCTGCTCGACCGCCGCGACGCGCTGCTCGGCGAAGACCACCCGCTCCTCGGCGAGGGCGACGCTCTGCTCGACCGCCGCGACGCGCTGCTCGGCGAAGACCACCCGCTCCTCGGCGAGGGCGACGCTCTGCTGGGCGACAACCGCGCTCTGCTCGGCGACCGCGACGTGCTGCTCGGCGACCGCAGCCCTCTGTTCGGCGAGCTCAACACCCTGGGTGACCACAGCCGCGCCTTGCTCGGCGAGGGCGACGCGCTGCTCGGCGACGGCGACGTGCTGCTCGGCGACGACGGCTTGGCGCTCGGCGACCTTCACCTGGCGCTTGGCGACGGCTGCGCGCTGCTCGGCGACGGCCAGGAGCTGCTCGGCCGCCTCGACGCGCGCCAGCAACTGACCTTTCTCGACCCACAGGTCAGCCACCTCTGCAGTCGAAGTCGCCAGAGCGTCCTTCAGCAGGTCCAGGTCCTTGTTCAGCTGTTCGACCGTGTTCGCCGTCATCTCCATCTGGGTGAGCCTGCTCACGGTCCCAGGTGGGACGAGAAGGGGTCTCGCGTCAAAACGGCCCCGTATCGACCACGTCGTCAGGTCCCAGGTCTCCTCGGGATGCTCCAGGTGCGAGGCGTAGCCCCGCTTCCATCTTCTGTAGAGCGAGGTCACCTCGGGCGTGCTCGCCACACCGCACAGCAGCGAGGCGCTCAGCAACACGGCCCAGTCCTCGAGCACCGGCAGCTCGTCGTCGAAAGAGACTCCGAGGTCGGTGAAACAGCTCCGGGGAATCGCCACCGAGCAGTTGGGGGTCCGGTTGCCGACCAGGTGGGCGACAAGGTCGAACTCGAGGGGGTAGGGAGTCGTGGTCGGCCCGATCTGGCTGTAGCCGGTGCCGCATTCCCACGACTCCTCGTCTATCGAATGGGTGTCGCAGCCGGCGCGCACCACGGCGCCGGGACGGAGCCTGACGAGCTTGTCGAATTCGTCCACCCAGTGGCATAAAGCAAGATCGTCGTCGTCGAGGAAAGCCACGTAGCGACCGGACGCCTCGGCTACTCCGACCTGGAGAGGGTGGGCCCTGCCCCCGCCCTCCACACGTATCGTCCGGATCTTGCCCACAAGCCAGCGCGGAAGGCGCTCCATGACCTCGACGACGGCCGCGTGGTCGCTATCGGCGGTGTCGTGGCAGCAGATGATGACCTCGATGTCGCGATTGGTCTGGGCAGCGAGCGAGGTGAGGTTGTCCTCGAGCGGGATGAGGCGCCGTCCCTGAGTGCGCACGATCACGCTGAGGAAGGGCGCGGAGGCGCCCTTGGACGCCGGCGTCATCGGGCGCCGGGCGGCGGTCAGCTGGGACGCGGCGACGGGTAGGTAGGCCCGCACGAACTGGTCGACGAGGGCTCCCGGGCCGCTCTGCTCCCGCACCTGTAGGAGGAAGTCGTGCAGTGGCGTGCCAGCGGAGAGCGCCGTCAGAGTCTCGGGGAAGTGCTGGTCGCTGTGGCGGGCCACCAGGTCGTCCGCCTTGATCTGCTTCCAGCCGGCGCGCGACAACTCGTGCTCGAACGTGCCGGGTGCGAAGTGCGAGACCTGGCGCTCGTCGAGGAGTCCCTCCGAGGTGACGTCCCATCGGCCCGAAAGCAGCTTCGCGGCCAGGTCGAAGTGCGAGACGTTGGCGACGCTCGCGACAAGCGGCGCACCCGGGTGCTTCCTCGCCACCTCGCCCAGGACCGCTAGCAGCTCAGCAGGCCGGGTGAGACGCTCGATCAGATCCAGCGCCACGATCGCCGCAAGCGAGCGTCCCGCGAGGACCTCCTCGAGACGCTGCAGTAGCGCGGCCTGTTCGCCGAGATCCACGACAGCTGTGGAGAATCCTCGCCCGGCAAGCTCCGCCAGGCCGTCGGGTTCGGCGCCGACCCCGAGGTAGTCGAGGCCGATCTCCGCGCATGATGCGGCAACAGCGCCCAGACCGCACCCGAGGTCGAGGAGCACTCCCTCGTTGCGGGCGTGAGCTGAGAGGAGCCGGAAGACGTGGCCGTGGACGGACTCGCCCGCGTGGCCGGGATTGCTGGGCTTGGTCACCTACGCACCGTCCCAAGGTTCGGCCCGAGGAGGTTCAGGCCCGTCGGGAACTGTCTCGTCGTGTTCATGAGCCGACGCTCACGAGAAACGCTCGACTGCGTATGAACCATCTCGAAAGAATGCCACCGTATCTGCGCCGGCGACCGGCGAGGGCAGCCGGCCCTCGGCCTTACGTTCCCGGAGGGCCTCGGCGGCCTCACGTTGCGCCTCACTGCCGTGCTCGCTGTAGAAGGCCAGCCTCACCTCGAAGTGATCCGGGCGGCCGTACTTGCGACTGAGCAAAAGGTCCGCCTCCGCGACCGAACGCTCGTTCTTCGGCGAGACCAGCAACCGGCCCGAGCCGTCGACGCGCTGGTCGAGTATCACCCGGGCTGACGGCCTGTAGGTGCACTGGTAACCGGCCAGCCGGAGCCGCCACGAATAGTCGACGTCGTCACCATCGACGAAGAACGACTCGGCGTCGAGGCCGCCCAGCTCGGCGAACAGCTCTGCGCGAGTCAGTGCACACGCGAGCGAGCACCAGCCGGTCTCGCCCGAGACCGGGTCGTAGGCCTTCGGGTTCTCGAAGGGCAGTTGGTGCGCTTCGACGAGGCCGACCTCTGGGCGGGCGAGGAGACCTCGAATCAGCTCTGTCACGGCCACCGGCCCGGCGACGACATCGTCGTTGCAGAGCAACAAGAGCTCGGAGTCGTTCGTCTGGAAGAGCCGGTTGTGTCCTTCGGCATGGCCGAGATTGCGCCCGAACCGTTCGTAGGTGAAATCGGCGCCACCGTAGACAAGAGCCTCACGGAGCTCCTCCTGGGCCCTCTTGGAGAGCCCCGCCTTCTCTGAAGAGTCGCCCAGTGCTACGACCGTGGCGCCCAACAGGCCGGCGACACGCGCGTTGTGAAGCGACTGGGCGAGAGCCTCGACATAGCGGAGCAGGGTCGCGGGCGTGAAGGCGTGGGCGACGGTTTGCACGCGCAGGCTGGACGGAGGCATCTCGGCTTGCGACACGGCACTCCCATCTCTTTAGACCCGGCTCGGGCCGGGCTGACATGCCGACAATATCCCCGGTGCGGGCCAGCGAGGTGTTCTGGGCCGCCGCATCACCACGATGCGTCACGAACAAGCCGCTCTCGGTCGGCCTCCGGCGGGCATCGACGCAGGCAGGTCGTGTCCCCGAGCCCCGATTGGGAGCCGCGGGCAAGTACCCGCTAGTTTCACGTCGGCTGTACGGTCAGGTAAGTTATTTCGTATAGTAAAGGAATGCCACCAGATTATTTAGTGCTAAGTTTTGCGAGGTGAGAACGATCCCAAAGGATGGAAATGCCTAGAAAGCCGCTCACTCTGCCGGAGGTCGCAGACCGCCTCGGCGTTCACTACATGACCGTCTACCGCTATGTCCGCACGGGCAGGCTCCCCGCCAAGCGTGTCAGGGGTGCGTGGCAGGTCGATCCTGCGGACCTCGCGCACGTGGAACGGTCCAGGCAGGGACCCCGTGCGACCGGCAAGGCGCCGTCGCGCGCCCGCCTCGAGGCGCGACTTGTCGCGAGTGACGAGGCCGGGGCGTGGGACGTCCTCGAAGAGGCCCTCGCTTCGGGCATGGAACCGGACGAAGTGCTCCTGGAGCTCATCGGACCCGCGCTGCACTCGATAGGAACGCTTTGGGAGCAAGGCAAGCTCTCGGTCGCGGATGAGCACCGCGCGAGCGCCGTCGCCGCGCGGCTCGTGAGCAGACTCGGCGCCCGCTTCGCCCGCCGGGGTCACAGGCGGGGAACGGTGGTCCTCGCCGGCGCACCCGGCGAGCTGCACGCATTGCCTGTCTCCATTGCGGCCAACCTGCTGCGTTGGAAGGGATTCGACGTCGTCGAGCTCGGAGCGGACACCCCCGCGGAAGCTCTCGTGGAGACGGCGGCGGGCGAGCCAGACCTCCTGGCCGTAGGCATCGTGTGCACAGCAGCAGGATCACCCAAAGCGGCGCGCCGAGCGGTCGCCGCTCTGCACCAGGCCGTCCCCAAGGTGCCAGTCCTCCTCGGAGGGGCCGCCGTCGCCGATGTCGCCCACGCCCGCCGACTGGGTGCCGACGTGTTCACCGGCGGTCGTGCCGACGAGGTCGTGCGCTGCGTGGAGGCCATCGTCGCTCCGAAGTCCGCGCGCTGACGCCGACGCGGACGGTCGCAAGCTCTGTCAGGCGGCGCGGGCGCTCAGTCGACCGCGCCAGGAGGGCTTCGCGAGCACGACCTGCACGTCGCTCACGTGGCGTTCCAAAAACGCCGCCTCGCAGTACGCGAGGTACAGGGCCCAGAGCCGACGGAACTCGGTGCTCACCTTGAGGCGCTGGAGCTGAGCTTCGTGCGAGTCCAGGTTCGCTGCCCAACGCTGCAATGTCTCGGCGTAGTGGCGACCGATGTCCTCGAGGTCGACGATGCGCAGATCGGTCGCCCTCGCCACACAAGCGGTGATCGAGGCAACCGAGGGCAGGCAGCCGCCGGGAAACACCATGGCGCGGATGAAGTCCTTGTGCCACTTGGCGCGGGAAAAGCTGCGATCGTCGATGACGATGGCCTGGAGAGCGGCCAGTCCTCCATCGGCTAACAAAGCGGAGCAGGCCGCAAGGAAGTCGTCGTGGTGCCGCCAGTCGACCGCTTCGATCATCTCGACAGACACCAGCTTGTCAAACCGGCCGCGCAAGTCACGCCAGTCGTCGCCGAGCACGCTCACCCGGTCCGAAAGGCCGGCCTCGGCGACGCGACCGGTGACATAGGAGTGCTGGGCCGCTGAGACTGTCGTGGTGGTCACCCGGCACCCATAGCGATCGGCCGCGTGGACGGCGAAGCTGCCCCATCCCGATCCGATCTCGACAAGGTGATCGCCCGGCCCAAGGTCGAGCTTGGAACAGAGACGGTCGATCTTGGCCAGCTGCGCATCTCGCAGGCTCGCGTCGGGACGCTCGAACACCCCGCAGGAGTAGGTCATCGTGTCGTCGAGCATCAACTCGAAGAACTCGTTGGACACGTCGTAGTGCGCCTGGACATTTCGCTCATCGTCTCCTCGGCTCGGCGCCGCCAGCCGCGCCGAGATGTCGAGGACCTCTCCCACCGCCCGCCCGAGGCGGTCCATCCAATTGAGCAGGGGGCGCATGCGAGAGAACATCTCCCGCAGGAAAGCGGTCAGGTCGTCGGCGTCCCACCACCCGGCTATGTAAGAGGCCCCGAGGCCGACCGATCCCGATCGCAGCAACGCCTCGTAGGCGCGAGGGTCGTGCACCTCGACGCGCGCCACCGGATCGCCGGTGCCCAGTCGATGCGTCCTGCCGGCTTCCACAACCTCGATCGCGCCGCCGGCGCCCCGAGCGCCGGCCGCGAGGACGACCTTGCGGGCGGTCTTCTCCAAACCGGTCCACATCCGGCGCGGTGCGGCGTGGCGGAGGAGCCCACTGGCATCCACCGGCGGGACCTGCTCAGTCATGTCCGACACGGGGCTGTCCGTCGATGTCGAGCTTGCCGGAGTGGTCAAGGCCCGGACACCGGCGCGGCGGGTGAGCGTAGAAGGGCGCCCCCTTCAAACCGAGTCGGGCGGCTTGGGAGTAGATACCCGCCGACACGCGGTGGGTGAGCGCGGGATGCTCCCACAGGAGCCGTCCGAGCGCCTGGCGGTCGAGTGGCATGCGCCGTAACGACAAGGTCACCCCCAGCAGGCGCTCAGAGCCACGGATGACATCGAGGCCGACCATGAGACGCTCGGACGGCGCGGTGTAGCGAAGCTCGTAGTCGAGGTCCATCGGCAGGAAGGGCGATACGTGCATTGCCTTGGCGAACCGGTGACGCCCCGGTGAGCCGACGACATAGACATGTCGTTCGTGCCAGGGTGTGTTCTCGACCTCGGCGACGAGCGCCTCCACTTCTTGGCCGTCTGCGCCGGTGCAGAAGTAGAGGCTTATCGGGTTGAAGAGCCAACCCCAGGTGCGCAAGTTGGCGAGCAGCGCGACGGGGCCCATCGGCCTCAGCCCGGAACGTTCCTCGACAAGGCTGCGCACGAAGTCGGGCAAGGCCGTGGCCCGGTCGCCCAGGAAGTCCTCGCGGCGGAACCAGACGGGCGACGGGCGACGGTCCGACCATAGCGGGTGCAACCGGGTGACTGACTCGATCTCATCCAGATAAAGCAGTGGCATCACGACGCGATAGGTGAACTCGTGCGCGGTACCCGGCCCGACACGGCGGTGCAGGACGGTCCCTTCGTACACGGCGCTGCGCAGTCCTTGAGCGGAGCGATGTCCGGCACCTCTCCGGGTTGTCGGCGTTGTCGTCACAACGTCGCCCCGAGGGCGCGACAGACCCTGACCGCGCTGGCCACGCCATCCTCGTGAAACCCGTAGCCCCAGTAGGCACCGCAGAACCAGGTGCGGCGAATGCCGTTGATCTCCGCGTGGCGCTTCTGAGCAGCCACCGCCGCAGGATCGAGCACGGGATGGGCGTAGTCCATGCTGGCGATCACCAACTCGGGGTCAATGGCATCATCACGGTTCAGGGTCACAAGCACCGGCGTCCTCGACGAGAAGGCCTGAAGCTGGTTCAGATGGTATGTCAAGGTCGCCTGGTCGGTCTCGGTCTTAAGACGGTGGTAGTTCCAGCTTGCCCAGGCCCGCCTACTGCGCGGCATGAGGCGAGTGTCGGTGTGCAAAGTGGCCCGGTTCGGCTGGTACTTGATCGAACCCAGGATCTGGCCTTCTGCCCGGTCGGGGTCCGACAGCATCGCCAGCGCCTGGTCGCTGTGGGTCGCCACCACGACGTGGTCGAAGGACTCGAGGCCGGCCGGTCCCACTACCTCGACACCATCGGCCGCGCGTCGGATCTTGTCGACCGGCGTCCCGAGCCGCAACCGGCCCTCGGCTCGAAGCGGACCCACGATGGCGTCCACATAAGAGCGCGACCCGCCTGTGACGGTCCGCCACCGCGGCTGGTCGCGCAGGCTCAAGAGACCATGCCGTTCGAAGAAGCGTGCGAAGGTGGCCGCAGGGATCTGTGTGAAGGTCTTCGGTCCCGCCGACCAGATCGACGAGCCCAGCGGTACCAGGTACCAGTCACGGAACCCGACCGACCAACGCTGTGTTGCGAGCACCTCCTCCAAGGTCACCTCGTCGGGCGGCGGGTCCTCGAGCAGGCCACGGGCCAGGCGGTTGAACCGGCCGACATCCGCGAGCATCCGCAGGAACGACGGCCGTGCGATGTTGCGGCGTTGTGCGAACACAGTCGAAAGAGAGGTGCCGCGCCACTCGAGCCCGGTCCGCCGGTCGGCGACCCCGAAGCTCATGTCGCTCGGGTGGCTGGCCACACCGAGTCGGTCGAGGAGGCGGCAGAACAGTGGGTACGTGCGCTCGTTGTAGACGAGGAACCCCGTGTCTACATCCACGGTGGCGTCCGGCAGCTCCACCCGGTGGGTGTGGGAATGGCCTCCCGGTCGATCGTCTGTCTCGTACAGGACGACGTCATGGTGCCCGTGGAGAAGGTGCGCGCAGACCAGACCCGACACTCCGCTCCCGATGATCGCGATCCTCATCCTCTTCCTCTCCTCTTGTGCCTCTCAGCGCGTCGCCCGGCCGTTGTGCGCCTCGGCCGGGCGCGCTTGGCGCGTGGCCGCGGCTCGGTAGATGGGTTTTCGATGCCCGAGCCGTCTTGTACGGCCTTGTCGAACTCAAGGGCCGTCACAGGCTCGTCTCGGCTCCGCCTCTTGTGCATAACGCTATTTTAGTACTAACATATTTCCATGAGCACGTATCGCACCACTGTCGCCTCCAGCTGGCCGGCAGCGGACGCCTTTGAATACATGGCGCGGTTCTCCAACGCAGCAAAGTGGGACCCGGGAGTCCTCGCCGGCGAGGACACCGAGCCCGGACCGCCGAGCAGCGGGAGCAGCTACCGGCTCGTGGTCGGGGTGCTCGGACGGCGCGTCCGTCTCGAGTACCGCATCGAGGAGATCGACCGGCCGAGGCGGGTTGTCCTGCAGGCGCAGAACGCGACGATCCGCTCTAGAGACGTGATCGAGGTGTCCCCGGAGCCGGGCGGCGGCTCGAGGGTGACCTATGAGGCGACACTCAAGGCAAGAGGGGTGGCCATCCTGCTGGCCCCGCTCGTCGGTGTGGCACTGCGCCGCATCGGCGACCGCGCTGCGGCTGGGCTGCGGACCGCATTGGCGGCCTGAGCCGCGGTGCGCGCGTCCCGGTCACAACAGCGAAGTCCTATTGCACGCGCCGTCGACGCCCTAGCCGAGATGACGGTCGTGCCAAGCTTCAGCCGTGTGGGCATAGCTCTCCGCCGGCGCCTGGAGGTCTGGCGCGAACCGCCCCCGATGGACGGACAGGTCGTGGTGCTGACCGGCGGTACCTCGGGGATCGGGCTGGCGGCGGCGACCGCGATGGCCCGCCTCGGCGCAACTGTGCATCTCGTGGGACGCGACCCTGAGCGGGCGAGACGGGCGCGCTCGGCGGTAGAGGCGGCCGGAGGGGCAACGGTACACGTCGATCTTGTCGACCTTGCCGACTGCGATGCCGTGGTCGGCCTCGGACGAAGCCTCGCTGAGCGCTACGACCGCATCAACGCCCTCGTGCACAATGCGGGATCGCTTTCTCGCGCTTACAAGGCGACGCCCGCCGGGGTGGAACTGACGGTCGCAACCCAGGTCCTCGGCCCGTACGTTCTCACGGCGACACTCGCCCCGCTGTTGTGGAAGAGCTCGCCCGCGACCATCGTCACCGTCAGCTCGGGAGGGATGTACACCCAGCGGTTCGACCTCGAGCACCTGGAGATGGGGGCCGTCGACTACGACGGGGTTGTCGCCTACGCCCGGTGCAAGCGGGCAGAGGTCATACTCGCCGACGCCTGGGCACGGCGCTTCGGTGCTGCCGGCGTGGTCAGCTACGCCATGCACCCCGGCTGGGTGAACACGCCGGGCCTCAAGGCCGGGCTCCCGCGGTTCGAAGCCTTCTGGCGTCCTTTGCTGCGAAGTCCCGACCAAGGTGCGGACACCGTCGTGTGGCTCGCCAGCGGCGGGCCCGCGTCGAAGGCAGGCGCCCTCGGATTGGAGACGCCGTCTTCGGGGTTCTTCCATGATCGTGCGCGCCGGCGCGACCACCGCTTCCCCGTCACCCGGCCGACAAGACCCGGCGACGGCGAGGCGTTGCTGGCCTGGTGCGCGGCCCGGACCGGGATCGTGACTCCGGTGCCGGCGGGCGCTGCAGGCCAGCACGGCTGAGGCGGGCCTTCCTACTTATTCGCGACACGCCGGACAGAGCCCGAGCAGGTCGAGCTGGTGCTCGGTGACCTCGTAGCCCTGTTCTTCGGCGACCGCCCGTGCCGCCTCGCCAAGGGCGCGTTCCAACTTCGGTGAGGGGTGGACGTCCTCCACCTTCCCGCATGTCGCGCAGACGATGTGGTGGTGGTGACTCGACAGCTCCTCGGCCAGCTCGAAGCGTCCGTGGTCGTCGGCGCCTGCGACCCTGCGGACGACCCCGAGGTCGATGAGTGCGGTCATGTTCCGATACGCGCTGCTCTGTGGCAGTTCAGGGGCTGAGGCGACGATCTCGGGAATTGTCAGCGGCCGCCCTGCGGCCGCCAACGTCTCGACGAGCACCCTGCGAAGGTGCGTGTAGCGCTGGTCCGCCCCGGCCAGCCGACGGGTGACGGCTTCATGGACGCTGCGCGAGATCCCAGCGGCCGAAGACATCAGATCTGCTCACCGCCAATTCCTGCGGTCGACGCGAGTTGCACGGGCCGAGCCGCCAGTCGCCCGGGCCGGCGCGCGCCCCTCGCACCGGACCCGCGCCAGGCGACCCAACAACGCCCGGCGATGAAGAACACCGCACCGAGGACACCCACGAAGAACCCGACGGGCCAATCTGTCTCGTACGACGCGGCAATGGCTATCCAGACGATGACGACCGAGATGACGACCGAAAGGCCGAGCGCGCTCCAGGGCCTGTCGGCGAACGATCGCGCCGCGCCGGGAGCACCGACCATCAAGCTGAACATCAACAGGGCTCCTACGACAGGAACCGACATGGTCGTGACGAGCGCCACGACGACGAGGAAGCACATCTCCATCCGATGGACCCGCGCTCCGCGCGCAACTGCCACCTCGGGGATCACCGAGGCCGAGAGGAGAGGGCGGTAGAGGACCACGACGGCGGCTATGCACACCACTGCGAGCACGGCGGTCGCCAGCACCTGGTTGGTGCTGACCCCGAGCACCTCTCCGAAGAGCAGGGCGTAGATCGCCGACGCGTACTCCTCGCTCCAGCTCAGAAACAACGCCCCGAGGCCCAGCATGAACACAAGCGCGAGGGCCGTCACCGCGTCGTGGCGGCCGCGCCTTGCCAAAAGACCTATGGCGACCGCACTTATGACCGCAAATGTCCCGAGTCCCGCCAAGGTGCTCACCCCGATGAGAGAGGCGCCCGCGGCACCGGCGAAACCCGCCTGGGGCACTGCATGAGCCACGAATGCCGAGCCGCGAAGCACCGTGAAGAACCCGACGACGCCGGCAACGACGGCGACCATCGTGGCGACGATCCAGGCATTGGCCATGAACCCGGAGAACATCAGTCCACCCCGGCCACTGGCGACAACATCGGCTGGGCCCGACCGCCCACGCCTGCCGGGCCCTCGGCGCTCGAGACGACTCGTCCTCGATGTCTCGCCACGTTCCGGCTCACGAGATCGGCCGCGACGTAGACGGCGAGGATCAGGGCCACCACGAAGAAGCTCACCGGCCAACCACGTCCGAGTGGCGGCCAGTAGTAGCTGTCGTAAGCGAGCAGGATGCCGAGCCAGGTGACCGCGAGCCCGATCACAGCCGCCCAGGCGATGGCGAGGCCGGGCCGGCGGGTCAGCCGTAGTGCCGCGGCGGCCGGGCCGATCAACACAGCAGTGCTGAGGATCGCTCCGATCGTCACGCAGGACAGCGACACTGCGACCGCCATCGCGAGCAGGTAGAGGAGGCCGACGGTGCGGACCGGAACGCCCCGCGCAGAGGCGATGTCCCGACTCACGGCGCTCAACAAGAGCGGGCGGTAGAGCAAAGCGACGATGCCGAGGGCCAGGGCGCTCAGCAGCACGAAGACCGGGATCATCGAGGTACCGATGACGAACATGGAACCGAACAGGATCGTGATGGTCGCGCCGGTCGTGTTGCTGTGTGTTGTACCGAGGTAAAGGAACAGCGCCGCGATCCCAAGTCCTGCACCGAGCACGATGCCGGTCGCCGTGTCCCTTCCCCGGGGCCGGCGTGCCCCGAAGAGCTCCATGGCTCCGGCCCCGAGTACCGCGAAGGTGACGAAACCCCAAAGCGGGTTGGCACCGACGAGAAAGGCGCCCGAGCCACCGGCCGTGCCCAGGTCTCCCATGGAATGGCCGGCGAAGGACTGGCCGCGGATGACCGTGAACACGCCGACGACCGCCGACACGAGAGACACCGCACCGCCCACGACGAGCGCGACGCGGACCGGCTCGCTCGTGAAGAAGCCGGGTTCGAAGATGGCGTTCACGAACGCGATCACCGCGATCACCCGAGCCCGCGGGGCACGGCGGTGTGCTCGCTCTCGGGACCTGTGTGATGGACCTCGTCCTTGCCCGCGACAACCAGGATGCGACCGTTCACGTGCAGCACGTCGACGTGATGGCCGTACAGAGCGCTCAGCACGTCCTCTCGGACGACCTCTTCGGTCGATCCGCTCGCGGCGCGACCAGACGCGACGTAGACGACGCGGTCCATCACCGGCAGCAGGGGGTTCATCTCGTGCGCGGATATGAGGACCGCTATCGCCCGTGCCTTGGCGATGCTCGCGAGGAGCCCCACCACTTCCTGCTCGCTGGTGATGTCGAGGTTCGCGAGCGGTTCGTCCAAGAGCAGCAGTCGGGGCTCGGCGATCAACGCGTGCGCGATCAGTGTCCGCTGGAGCTCGCCTCCCGAGAGCTTGCCGACCCGGGTGTCGGCAAAGCCTTGGGCGTCAACAGCTTGCAGCATCTCGTCGACCCGTTGCCGACGGCCACGGGAGGGCAGCGGGATGCCGTACCGGTCGCCGTCGAGTCCGAGAGCCACCAGGTCCCGTGCACGCAAGGGCACGTCGGGATCGAGCCCGATGCTCTGTGGGACATAGCCGATGGACCGGTTGCGACGCGGACGCGCCTCGCCCGAGAAGAGCACCTTGCCCGCGGTTGGTGTCTCGAGCCCGAGGACCACCTTGAATATCGTCGTCTTTCCTGCGCCGTTCGATCCGATGAGACCGGTGAGCTCGCCTGAATGAAGGCTGAACGAGACCTCGTGGAGTATCTCCCGGCCCGACAGCCAGAGCGACACGCCCTCGAGCGAGAGGATCTCCTCGCGACCCGCGCCGGGCCGGGCGGTCTCGTTCACAGCTGTTCTGTCGAGATCTTGTCGGCGACGGCCCGCTCGAGCGCACGAACCTCGGCCAGCATCCAGGTCTGGTAGTCGTAACCGGGAGTGGGCATCGTTTCGTAGACGCCGACGACCGGTATCCCGTTCTGTTTGGCAAGCGACCGGAAGGCCTGTGTGATGGAGTCGCTCACCTGCTCGTTGTACACGAAGACCTTGACCTTGTGCCCTGTCAGGAGGCCGTCTTGAAGGGTGATGTCCTCCGGCGCAGGGTCCACACCGTTCATGACGTCGGCCTGCAACGCGAAGGGGGACTCGTCGAGGGTTCCCGCGGCCGCCAGCATGTAGTCGGCGACCGGCTCGCTGGTGGCCACAGGAGTGCGCGGATAGCTGGACTTGAAGCTCGCCAAGGCCTTGAGCCAGGGAGTGAGGGAACGGTCGAACTTCACCAGGTTGGCCCGGAAATAACCGGCATGGGCGGGGTCGATGCTTGACAGGTCCGCGGTGATCGCCCTCGCCACCGCCGGCATCGTGTCCGGGTCGTACCAAAGATGCGGGTTCGGGGTGCTGTCGGGCAGCCCGAGCGTCTTCTGGACGTCGATGACCTTTCGCCCGGGGTTCGGTGACGCGGCCTCGATGGTGCTCATGAAGGTGTCGTAGCCGAGGCCGTTCTGAACGACCAGCCGGGCGGCACTGACCTCGCCGGCCACAGACGGGCTCGCCTCGAACGAGTGGGGATCAGCGTTCGGATTGCTCAAGATCGCGCTCACACTGACGTACTTGCCGCCGATCTGGCCGATGACGTTCGCGTACTGGCTCTCGGCTCCGACTGCCGGGACGACACCGGTCTTCGCGACAGCGGCCACGCCCGAGCAGGCCGACGAGCCCGACGCCACCGCCAGGCAGAGCACAACGGCCTTCGCCCGGTTGCGACCTCTCAGGAGCCGAAGAGTCATTCCTTCACATCACCTCGTGTGACAGGGCGCACTTCTCTGGCCGGCACAAACGGAATGATAATCACTCTCATTCTGGTCGGTCAACCGAGCCTTCGACTGTTTCAGGCAGGCGAGGGTGCCCGCGAGGTCTCTTCCCGCTCAGCTGCAACGAATTCGACATCTGGATAAGGGACCTTCGGCACTATGGCGCGACCTGCGAGCGTCTTAGCGTGAGTGATGGTCCTGGGCGTGCCGGATGACCGGGGACACTCCCTCACCGGTGTCCCTGTGACGCCCGGTGCGCCAGGACCGTCGTGTCCTGCTTGTTTCTCAAGGCCTCGAGGCGCTAGCTGGAGTCGCTGCGGTCCTACGAGCCCATCGCGGGTCGTCCACGGCGGAACCTGCGGTGCCGCCCGTACACGCCACTGTTGGCCGGCCCGATGCCGGCGAGCCGGTGCGCGTGGGTGAAGCCCTGAGCCCTCCCCAAGAGCCCGACGGTGGTGTTGACCAACGAAACATGTGAAAAGGCCTGGGGAAAGTTGCCCACGAGTCTTCCTGCGACCGGGTCGTACTCCTCTGCAAGCAGGCCTAGATCGGTGCGCAGCGACAACAGCCGCTCGAACAGCTCCACGGCGTCGCGGCGACGACCGATGAGGTGCAGGTCGTCGACCAACCAGAACGAACAGGCGAGGAACGCCCCCTCGCGTCCGGTGAGGCCGTCGATGTGCTCGGAGCTCACCGAGTCGTACCTGCTCACGAAACCATCCACCGTCAGCTCACGCTCGATGGCCTCGACGGTCCCGACCACTCGACGGTCCTTCGGTGGGAGGAACCCCACGATCGGGATCATGAGCACGCTGGCATCGAGCTCTTTCGAGCCGTAGTACTGCGTGAAGGTGTTGCGCTCGGCGTCGAATCCCTTCTCGCAGACCTCTCTGTGGATCTGCGAACGCAATGACTTCCACTTGTCGAGGGGACCTTCGAGGCCGAAGTCCTCCACGTCGCGGATCGCCCTGTCGACGGCCACCCACGCCTCCACCTTCGAGTGCGTGAAGTGACGGCGCGGCCCGCGCACCTCCCAGATGCCGTCGTCAGGCAGGGCCCAGCCTGTCTCGATGAAGTCCATGAGCGCGAGCTCGAGGTCCCAAGCCGGTCCTGCGGGCTCGAGACCGGTGCGCCGTGCCTCGTGCAGCGCGCCGAGGACTTCGCCGTAGACGTCGAGCTGGTACTGGTCCGAGGCCGCATTTCCGATGCGGACCGGACTGGAGCCTTCGTAGCCGGGAAGCCAGTCGAGGACCTCCTCCTTCAGGTTCTTCTCCCCGGCGACCCCGTACATGATCTGGAGCCTCGACGGGTCGCCCGCAGCCGCGCGCAACAGCCAGTCGCGCCACGCAGCCGCCTCGTCGCGGTAGCCCGCCGCCATGAGCGCACAAAGCGTGAGCGTCGCGTCGCGCAGCCAGCAGTAGCGGTAGTCCCAGTTCCGCACGCCACCCAGTGACTCCGGTAGCGAAGTCGTCGGCGCTGCGAGGATGCCCCCCGTCGGCTCGTAGGTGAGCGCTTTCAAGGTGATGAGAGAACGCACGACGGCGTCGCGCCACACATGCGGCTCGAAGTTGGCAAGATCCGCCCATTCCTGCCACCAGCGCTTGGTCTCCTCGATCGCGTACTGGGCCGCGACCGGGCGCGCCACTTCGCCGTGCGAAGGGAAGTACGTGAGAACGAAAGGAACCTGCTGACCCTCGCGCAGGCGGAACTCGGAGACCGTGCGCATATTCTCGCCATGGGTGTCAGCTGTGGTCCACAGCGCCAGCCCGTCCGGACCCGCTATGGCGACGAGCTGGCCGTCTATGCGGCGCACCCACGGCACGAGCGAGCCGTAATCGAAACGGATCTCCAGATCCATGCGCATCTCGACGACACCGCTGAAACACTCGACGAGACGGACGATGCAAGGGCTGTCCTGCCTGAGCGGCATGCAGTCGGTGATGCGGACGCTTCCCTCGTCAAGGTCGAACTCACTCTCGAGAACCAGGGTGTCCCCGAGATAACTGCGGCGCGTCGCCCGCAGTGGCTCACCGTGGCCGGGACGCGGACTCGCGGCAGGGGCTATCCGCCAGAACCCGTGGTCGCTGTTTCCGAGCAGCTGGGCAAAGCATGCCGCCGAGTCGAAACGCGGCAGGCACAGCCAGTCGATCGAACCGTCGCGCCCGACCAGCGCGGCTGTATGGGTGTCGCCGATCAGTCCGTAATCCTCGATCGGAAGCGTCACCGCGCCATCATTGCCGACTCGTGCGAGCCTTTCTCGGCGCCGGGTCGCGTCACTTCGCGACACACGCGCCGGTGCCGACGACCGTCGAAGCGGGCAACGACTCCACCTTTCGCACGCGCTGGAGGACTCCCGGCGATGCGAGCGCGTAACCGATGTCGGGGCTGGTCGGGGACCTCGAGAAGACGACCCCGATCACGACACCGTCCGGCTCGATGAGTGGGCCGCCGGAGTTCCCCGGCCGGACCAGGGCCTGGACCACGTACACCTCGCGCACGGACTGGTTCTCGCCGTATATGTCGAGGCCGGTCGCCAATAGCTGCGAGCGCACGCCCGCACGGTCGGCCGTGAGAGGACCCCCTTCTGGATATCCGAGCACGACGGCTTTGGTGGCGCGCCCCACCGTGTTCGGGTCGATGGTGAGCGCCGGCTCCGGCAGTCCCTCCACGCGCAGGATGGCAAGGTCGAATTCGGGATCGAAGAGCTCGACCACCGCGGCGTGGTATCCGATCGGGTCCTCGACTCTGATCGATCGCGTGCCCGCGACGACGTGAGCGTTTGTGACCACCAGACCCGGCGCCACGACGAAGCCGGAGCCCTCCTGGACCTCGCCGCAACCGACTGCGACGACCTTCATCGTTGAAGGAGCGGCCCTTGAGTACCCGGCTCGCACCTCGGCCGTAGAGGGATAGGGGACCGGCCCGGCGAGCTGGATGAAACCGTCGGCCACCAGTTGCAGGCCCTCGTCACTCAAGAACCGCTCCACGGGCGCGAGCGCGGTCGGTATCGGCGGCATGACGTCGGTCACGACCCTTACGATGCCCGAGTCGTCGATCTGGTTGGCCACGAGCGAGAACTGGCTGTTCACGAGAATCGAGGCCAACAGCCACACGACGACGAGAGCACCACCGGTAGCTGCAATGGCGCCGCCCGCGGCGTCAACTCCGCCGAACCGGGCCTGTCGCATCTGGCGCCACAGTCCCGCGCCGAACTGGCGTCCTGCAGTGGCGAACACCGCTGCAGGGACAAGGAGCAGAAGCAGTGCCACGACAGTCTTCGCGTGCTGCCCCGTCACGTGAGGACAGATGAGCAGGACCGCTACGACGCCGAGGGCCAGTCCGCCGAGGGCCCCGCCATAGGACAGGATCTGGACGGCCGCCCCCCGCCGGAACCCGCGGAAGGCCGACGCCAAGATGACGACGATGAGTATCAGATCGAGAGCGTCCATGTCCGAGCCGGGTCAGATCCCGCCGCAGCTCAACGGGACTGGGCGCGGGCACCGCGTTCGTCGCGGCAACCTGGAGAACCGCCCTCGTCGGGGGCTCCAGACACTTTCCGGTCCATAGTGTTGGGCTGAGTGTAGGCGCGGGACCCTCCCGGGCGGACGCGTCCCTCGGTCGACTCCACCACTCCGGAGCCCGCGGGCAGGCTCCCCGGCCGGTACGAAAGTGCAGTCAGTGGCACCGGTTGCACGCCCGCCGGTTACCTGCGCCAAATTGGGACCGTGGTTCGACCCGCCGACCTCCCTGTCACGCCGCCGCAGCGTCCCACCACGAGCCCGTCTCGTCACCTCCGTGCGCCGCGATGGCTCTCGGCGGTCTTGGGTTCTCGGCGCAACGCCCGGAGCCTGGCGGAGGGTCCTACCCAGGAACACCATCACCGCGACATCCGTGGAGGAAGCGCTCGGGCCGCGGTGTTCGGCATCAGCGACGGCCTCGTGACCAATGTCTCCTTGATCCTCGGACTGTCGGGAGCGAATCCGCCTGCCGGAGTCGTGCGGCTCGCGGGTCTGGCGGGACTCTTGGGGGGTGCGTTCTCGATGGCCGCCGGGGAGTACATCTCGATGCGCGCGCAGACCGAATTGTTCGAGCGCGAGCTCGAGCGCGAGCGGCAGGAGATCCATCGGCGCCCGGAAGTGGAGCTTCAGGAGCTGGTGAAGATCTACGAGAGCCGCGGCATCTCGAAAGATCTCGCTACCCAGGTCGCCGAGCAGATGATGGCCGACCCGAAGATGGCGCTCGAGACCCACGCCCGCGAGGAGCTCGGGATCCACCCCGATTCACTGGGCCGGCCCGTGCAGGCGGCTCTCGCCTCCTTCGTGACCTTCAGCGTGGGCGCCGTGCTGCCTCTGATCCCGTTCCTCATAGGACATGGGACCAACGCTGTGCTCGCTTCGATCGTGATCGCGGCGATCGCCGCTGTGGTCGTGGGCTCGGCGCTCTCGCTCTTCACGGGGCGTTCATGGTGGTGGTCGGCCTTCCGCCAGCTAGCGATCTGTGCGGCCGCGGGAGCTGTCACCTACGGCGTCGGCGCACTGGTCGGCCTCAGCGGTGTGCACTGATGGACGACAAGACCTCAGGCTCCGAGGCGCCGGAACCCTCCGGAGCCCGGGCTAAAGGGCCGTCGAGAGTGACAAAGGACGTCTATGTCGTGCGTCACGGTCACGCGCTGCCTCGCGACTACTGGTCGGGCCCTGACGAGGACCGTCCCCTGACCGATCGCGGCCGGAAGGAAGCCGAGGCTCTGGCCGGTCGTTTCGACACCCGACCGCTTGGCTCGCGGTCAGGAAAGTCTGGAGTCAGCGACCTCGAGCCCAGGCCCACGGTGCTCCTGTCGAGTGGTGCCGAACGGTGCCTCGCAACTCTCGCGCCTCTCGCTGTTGCGTGCGGGTTGGCTGTGGAGACTGCCGGATACCTCGCAGAGGGATCCGACGCGGGCGAGGTTCTCGTTCGGGCAAGAGAGCTGGCAGCCGGCGGCGCGGTTCCGGTGCTCTGCACACATGGGGACGTCATCTGGTGGATCATCGAGCTGCTTGAAAAGGGGGGCGCGTTCCTCCCCGGACCCGTGGACGTGAAGAAGGGGTCGATCTGGGTTCTCGAGACCGACGCGGGTGCCATCGGATCGGCCAGGTACATCCCCCCGGCCAAGGTGTAGGTTCCCGCCCAGTGACCGATCAGCGCGACACAGAGCAGACGGCCGGACGCCTCCCCGGGCGGGCATCAGGAGTGTTGGCCCTCGTCGGTGGCGGAGAGTGGCAACCGGGCACCGAGTACGACGCGGACCTGCTGGAACACTCTGGAGCCGACGAAGTGCTGGTGCTACCCACCGCCGCGGCATATCAGCATCCGGACCGGGCGGTGGCGACAGCCGAGAAGTGGTTCTCGTCGCTCGGCTCGCGGGCCCGTGGGCTGATGGTGCTGCGTCACGCGGATGCCAACAAGGAGACCAACGCGGCCGCCGTGAGAGAGGCGCGGTTCATCTACCTCTCCGGTGGCTCACCCCTCCACCTGCTCTCGGTCCTCAAGGGATCGCTCGTGTTCGAGGCCCTCGCGGCCGCCCTTTCCGCGGGGGCCGTCGTTGCCGGCTCGTCGGCCGGGGCGATGGTGCTCGTCGATCCGATGGTCGACCCGCGTGGCGGGGCGTTCACCGTCGGACTAGGTCTCGTCGAGCACCTCGCCGTTGTGCCCCACCATGACTCGGGTACCTCGCACCACTTCTGGCGGACGCTCGAGCTCGCCCCTGCGGGTCTGCCGATCGCCGGCATCCCGGAGCGCACTGCGCTCATCAGGGATCCGGACGGCTCATGGCGATCGGCGGGTGAAGGACGGGTCACCGTCTATCTCGACGGGACAGAAGTCGGCCTCGAGGCTTTGCCCCACTGACACCGCCGTCGGGCGGCGGTGGCGTACTCAGTCCAGCTCGGCGATGGTGACCGACTCGATGAGGACCTTCTCTTTGGGAGCACCCGAGCGGGTACCGATCGAGTCGATCGCCGCGACGATGTCCCGCCCCGAGACCAGCTGACCGAACAACGAGTACAGCGGCGGCAGACGCATCCCGTCGGGTCCCGAGATGACGAAGAACTGGCTCCCGTTCGTGTCCTTGCCCGCATTGGCCATCGCGAGCGAGCCGAGCTCATAGCGCCCGGGCTTGGGCAGCTCGTCCTCGAAGCGGTAGCCGGGCCCGCCCGCGCCGGTCCCCTCCGGATCGCCGCCCTGTAGCACGAAACCGGGAATGATCCTGTGGAAGGCGATCCCGTCGAAGTAGTGGTAGCGCGCAAGGAACACGAAGTTGTTCACCGTTCTCGGAGCGCTCACCGCATCGAGAGCGAAGATCATCGTGCCTTTGGATGTGACCATCTCGACGGTGTAGCGCTTCGAAAGGTCGATGCACATCGGTGGCGGGGCGTCGAAGCGTTGGGTCTTCGGCGCAGATCCGTCGGCAGGCGGGCACTCGCTCGGCATTGTGGGAACTCCGTTTCTTGTCGTCGACAGACGGCCGGCTCAGCCGGAGACCTGCTTCATGCTGACGCTGAGAAGGTAGACCTTGACCGCCGGGGTGCCGGAGCTGGACCCGTCTGCTCCGATCTTCTCGACGACATTCATGCCCGACACGACGTGGCCGAAATTGGTGTAGTTGGGCTCGGTGTTGAGAGTGGTCTGGCCACCCGGCAGCACGAAGAAGAACTGGCTCTCGTCAGTGGAAGGCCCGCTCGAGTTGGCGAGCGCGAGATCGCCGGGTTGATAACAGCCCGAAAGGCTCGGCGTTTTCTTACAGGCCGCCGGAGGCGTGTTGCCGGTGAACTCGTAACCGGGATAGCCGTATTTCATCGGACCCGCCTGGCCTGTGGCTCCCCCGGTGCCGGTACCGGTCGGGTCTCCACCCTGCACGACAAAGCCGGGGATGACCCTGTGGAACAAGGTGCCGTTGTAGAAGTCGTAGCGGGCGAGGAAAACGAAGTTGTTGACCGCCGCGAAGGACGCGGCTGCCGGCATCTGCACAACGATGTCACCGAGACTCGTCTTGAAGGTGGCGTCCCAGACCGAGGTCGCGGAGATGCACGACGACGGCGCGGCGGTGAACAGGACAACGCGCTTGGTCGATCCGGTCGCGGGCGGGCATGTCGGCGCCACGGCCGCCGTGGTCAGCGGCTGGGTCGTCGGCGTCGCGAAGGTCGTGGACGTGATGGTTGTCGATGTCGTGGCCGTGGTGGTGGTGGTCGTCGTCGGCTTGTTGGCCGCCTTGTTGGCCGAGCTGTTCACGAGCAGCACGATGCCGACGATGACAAGGGCGAGGATCACACCCCCAGTTCCACGCCTCAAGTTGCGGCGCCGCTTCCGGCCTTTCTGGATGACGGCTTGCTTTTGTTCACGAGCGGCTCGCTGCCGCGCTCTCTTCTCGGTAGGCACGGATCGACAGGCTACTTAACCTGCAGGGCAAAGCGCATACGCGGGCCTGTGAGACGGAGAATCGCACCTACGGCGGGCGGGCTCGGAGGCCGGCTCGCTCGCCCGGGGACCCTGCACGGCGGTAGGTTGGCGGCGTGACCCTAGTTGTCCAGAAGTACGGCGGGACCTCGGTCGGCGACGCAGACCGTATTCGTGCGGTGGCGGACCACATCGCCCGCACGCGCCGTACCGGCACCAGCGTGATAGTCGTGGTCAGTGCCATGGGCAAGACCACCGACGGACTGATCCGGCTCGCCGAAGACGTGAGCCGGGTGCGCCCGGGCCGTGAGCTCGACATGCTGTTGACCGCAGGCGAGCGGATCTCGATGTCCCTGTTGTGCATGGCCTTGGCCGAGCTCGGCGTGCCCGCCGCCTCGTTCACGGGCAGCCAGGCGGGCATCATCACCGACACCACCCACACCAAGGCGCGGATCTTGGAGGTGAAAGGTGACCGCCTTCGCGAGGCGCTGGCTCAGGGCGTCGTCCCGGTCGTGGCCGGCTTCCAGGGAGTCTCGAGCACGCGGGACGTGACAACCCTCGGTCGGGGCGGGTCCGACACGACAGCGGTCGCACTCGCGGCTGCGCTCAAGGCGGACGTGTGCGAGATCTACACCGACGTCTCGGGAGTGTTCACCACCGATCCCCGCGTGGTGCCGACGGCCCACCGGATACCGAGGATCTCCTTCGAGGAGATGCTCGAGATCGCGGCGACGGGCGGGAGGGTACTGGCGCTGCGGTCTGTCGAGTTCGCCCGCAACCACCACGTGACCCTTCACGTGCGGTCGAGCTTCACCTGGGAACCCGGGACCGTCGTCAGCGAGGAGGACTCTTCCATGGAACAACCCATCGTCTCGGCGGTGACCAGCGACTCTACCGAGGCCAAGATCACCATCACCGGCGTCCCGGACCAACCGGGCATCGCCGCGTCGGTGTTCAGGGGGCTTGCCGACAGGGCGATCAACGTCGACGTGATCGTTCAGAACACATCACACCACGGCACGACGGACATCTCCTTCACCGTCCCCCGCGCGGACCTCGAGGGCAGTCTCGAAGTGGCCGAGCAGCTCGTCCCCCAACTCGGGGCGGTATCGGTGATCGCAGACGACGACGTCGCGACGGTCTCTCTCGTCGGTGCTGGTATGAGGACCCATCCAGGAGTCACCGCCACGATGTTCGAGACACTCGCGGCTGCCGGCATCAACATCGAGATGATCTCGACCTCTCCGATCCGGATCTCGTGCCTGGTGCGGGCCGAGCATGCCGAGCGGGCGGTCCAGGTCCTCCACGCGGCGTTCGAACTGAGCGGCCAGTAGCGGCACCGGTAGTCGCCGGGCCGAAACTTTTCCGCCACGGGTCGTCACTAAACTCTCCCCATGCGAGTCGGAGTTTTCGGGGCCACAGGTCAAGTTGGCGCCGTGATGAGGTCGATCCTTGCGGAGAGACGATTCCCAGCAGAGAGCATGCGTTTTTTCGCGAGCGCGAGATCGGCGGGCCGCACGCTCTTTTGGGACGGAGATGTCGTAGTCGAGGATGTCGTGGGCGCCGACTTCAGCGGGATCGACATCGCGTTGTTCTCCTGCGGTGCCAGCACCTCTTTGGATCTGGCGCCTCACGTGGCTGCCGCCGGTGCCATAGTCATCGACAACTCGTCTGCCTGGAGGATGGACCCCGATGTCCCGCTCGTCGTCCCCGAGGTCAACCGCGAGGCCTTGGAGCACATACCAAAGGGGATCGTCGCCAACCCGAATTGCACGACGATGGTCGCCATGCCCGTGCTCAAGCCCCTCGACGATCTGGCGGGACTGCGCCGGATCGTGGCTTCGACCTATCAGGCAGTCTCGGGCGCGGGTCTCGCCGGGACCTCCGAGCTGGACGAGCAGATCCGCAAGGTCGCAGACGGCGCCGCGGCGCTCGCGCACGACGGCGGCGCCGTAGACATGCCGGCTCATGTGAAGTTCCCCGCGCCGATCGCGTTCAACGTGGTCCCTATGGCGGGCCACAGCCTCGACGACGGGAGTGGCGAGACAAGCGAAGAACAGAAGTTCCGGGACGAGAGCCGCAAGATCCTGGGCCTCCCAGATCTCCTGGTCTCCTGCACCTGCGTCCGAGTACCCGTGTTCACTGGCCACAGCCTTTCGCTCAACCTCGAGTTTGACCGGCCGCTCAGCCCTGAGGAGGCGCTCGCCGCCCTCGACGGCGCGCCTGGTGTCGAGCTCTGCGACATCCCCACCCCTCTCGGCGCGACGGGTGGCGACGTGTCGCTCGTGGGAAGGGTGCGCCGGGACGCCACATCGGCGAACGGGCTGTCGCTGTTTGTGGTCGGGGACAACCTCCGCAAGGGCGCCGCGCTCAACGCCGTGCAGATCGCCGAGGTGCTGGCCGAGATCGCCTGAGGCGGTGTCAGTTCAGTTTCGCGAGATAGGGGCTGAGCAGTTTCTCGATCTGCTTCGAGGCGATGTCCACCTCGATGTTCACCTTGTCACCGGGCACGACGCGTCCGAGCGTCGTCACCTGCGAGGTATGGGGGATCACCGCGACGGAAAAGCTGTCGTCGTCGATGTCGAAGATCGTGAGGCTCACGCCGTCGACGGCGATTGAGCCTTTCTCCACGCAGTAGCGGATCAGGTCCCGGTCTATGCGGACCCTGAGATCGGGCGCCGCGGCGGTCACTTCCCCGATACCGTCGATGTGACCCTGCACGACGTGCCCACCGAGACGGTCGCTAAGGCGCACGGGTCGCTCTAGGTTCACCGCGTCACCAGGCTTCAGGTAGGCAAAGGTCGTCCGGCTCACGGTCTCGGGCGAGGCCTGGGTCTCCCAGGTCTCAGGGCTTAAGGCGACGACTGTCATGCAGCACCCGTTCACCGCGATGGAGTCGCCGACCTTGGCGCCTTGCAACACGAGCGACGCGCCAATCGTGTACCGGTCGCCGTCATGGCCGACGTAGGTACCCAGCTCTTCAATAATCCCGGTGAACACGTTTTCGAGCGTACCAACCCGCCGTTGTCACTGACGGGCGAGGAGTATGCAACCGACCGTCACGCCAAAGCCGAGAACGACGACCCTCAGCAGGATCGGGCTCAATCGGCGGGCAAAGCCGCCACCGAGACGACCGCCGGCGAGGCTGGCGACGGCCATGACAGCGACCGCGGTCCACGCGACGGGACCGAACACGCCGTAGGCGACAAGGGCCACCGAGTTGATCACGACCGAAAGGACCTGTTTCAGGCCGTTCAGCTTCTGCAGGCTGTCGGGGATCGCCAAGGCGAGCATCGCCAGGAGCACGATGCCGAGCCCGGCCCCGAAGTAGGCGCCGTAGACCGCGCCGAAAAACACCCCGAGGTGAAGACCTGTTGAGCGGTGCTCCTTGGACTGTGACCTCCGCTTCTGAAGTGCGCGGGTGGCGAGCGGTTGGAGGGCGAAAAGGGCGCACGCGAGGAGGATCAGCCAGGGCACAGCCTGTTTGAAGACACTCGCCGGCGTGGTGAGCAACAACACCGAGCCTGCGAGGCCACCGAGGACACAGGTTGCGCTAAGCACGAGCGCGCGGGATCGCTGGCCCTCGATCTCGTGGCGGTACGCGACCGAGCTGCCCACATAGCCCGGCCAGAGTGCGACCGTGTTGGTCATGTTCGCAGTGACACCTGGATAGCCCACGGCGAGCAGAGCCGGGAAGGATATGAGCGAGCCGCCCCCGGCAACGCTGTTCACCGCACCCCCGAGAAAGCCGGCTACGCCGAGAACGATCCCCTGCTCGGGTGTCAATCGGTTACCGCACTAGGCCAATGTTCGTCGCGGACCTCGGCGAGGTACGAAGCATGGTTGCGCCTGAGCTCAGAGACGCTGTCGCCCCCGAACTTGCGAAGCGCCTCGGAGGCCAGCACGAGGGCAAGCATCGTCTCCGCGACGACGCCCATGGCTGGCACCGCGGTGACGTCGGTGCGTTCCTTGAAAGACACGGTCTCGGCTTTGGTGAGGACGTCGACGGTCTTGAGCACCGGGCGGTTCAAACTGGCGAGCGGCTTCATGGCTGCGCCGACGAGGAGAAGGCCCCCCGTGGACATGCCGCCCTCGATGCCGCCGGCCAAAGACGTCTCCCTCTTGTACTCGCGAGTGTCCGGGTCGAAGAAGATCGAGTCGTGGCCTGATGATCCCCGGCGGCGGGCGACGTCGAGGCCTTCGCCGATCCAGACCGCTTTCACGGCCTGGATGCTCATCACCGCCTGGGCGATGAGGCCGTCGAGTTTGCGGTCCCAGTGGACATGGCTCCCGAGGCCAACCGGGACGCCGTAGGCGACGATTTCGACGGTGCCTCCGAGGGAGTCGCCCTGCTTGGCGGCATCCTTGATCTCAGCGATCATGGCCGCCTCGGCCGATGGATCCAGGCACCGCACCGGCGACGCGTCCACCGTCGGAAGCTCGCCTGGCAGGGGGCGAACCCCCGCCGGGGTGTCCGCGCCGCCGATCTGGACGACATGGCTCAAGATCGCGACTCCGATCTGGGCCAGGAGAGCCTTTGCACATGAACCGGCCGCCACTCGAGCAGCCGTCTCCCGGGCAGAAGCGCGCTCGAGCACGTCACGGGCGTCGTCAAATCCGTACTTCTGCATGCCGGCAAGATCCGCGTGGCCAGGCCTCGGCTGTGTGAGCCGGCGCGAGGGATGCCCGGGCTCGGGGGACATCTCCGCCTCCCACTTGGGCCACTCGGCATTCGCGATCTCGATCGCGACCGGCGACCCCAGTGTCCGTCCATGGCGGACGCCACCGAGAATGGCGATCTCGTCGGTCTCGAAGCGCTGGCGGGGCCCTCGCCCGAAGCCGATCCTGCGGCGGGCAAGCTCGCCAGCGATCTCGTCCACAGCGATCGGTAGCCCGGCGGGAAGTCCCTCGATCACAGCAACGAGCGCACGCCCGTGGGACTCGCCCGCGGTCAGAAGGCGCAGCACGTGCCTAGCCTAGGCCGGGTCCGGAGCACTCATCGGTCCTGGTCGCAATGGCTGACTCCACCGGCATCGAGGTTTCGGCTCGGGATCTGGCGCCAAGCTCGGGACGGCGCCCGTTGCCCGGGACTTCGCCGAGATTAAGCGCCCTCCACGTCCCGGTCGGGCTCGACACCAGCCGCGACCATGAGCCCGTCGGAAACTCGGCGGTGGCAAGGTTCACCGCTTTGAGGAGCCTCGGGAGCAGCGCCTGGATGACGGCGTCGTGGGTGACGAGCGCCACGGCCGCGTCCTGCTCTGGAGGCCGACCGGCCTGTGCGACGGCGGTGTCTCGGGCCGCGACCAGATCGAGAAAGGCAGCCTCGGCCCTCGCCGCGACAAGTTGCGGCGCTTCAACGCCCGGAGCGGCGTCGATCGACCCAAAACGCCTCTTCACCTCCTCGAACCGGTGACCCGACCACTCGCCGTAGAAGCGGTCCCGCAGGCGGTCCTCGATCTCGAGGGGTGCTCCCGTGCTCTGGGCCACCGGGCGTGCGGTGTCGACCGCACGCCGGAGCGGGCTGGAGGCGATCGCGCCGAGCCGCACGCCGGAGAACAGCTCGCCGAGCGCCGAGGCCTCGGCCTCACCGGTATCGTCGAGCGGAACATCGAGCTGTCCCCGGAGAACACCCGCGGCATTGAGCGCCGTCTCGCCGTGCCGGATGAGGAATACGTAGAGCGCCGTCACGAAAAGACACCGTACGGCACCACAGGCGAACTTTGGACCCATCCTCAGCGCCTCGTTGAAGGCATCTGCACCCGACGCAGGCCGGCTCCCATAACTAGTGTTCGAGATCGTTGGCCGACGGGACCGTTTGCAACCTCGGGCTTGAAGGAGGGCAGTTGTCGAGCTTCCACCGGATTCTCGTGGGGTGGGACGGGTCGCGAGACGCCCGCCAAGCTTTTCGCACCGCAGTTCACCTCGCAGAGGAACTCGGGGCTGAGGTGGTCGTGCTCGCCGTCCTGAAGCGTCGCTCGCGGGCCGAGGCGGCCGACGAGGTCGCCGAGGAAATGGCCGAACGCCGTCGTGAGGTCGTTGCCGAGATGGAAGCACAAGCGCACCATGACGCCGTGTCCACCGCAGTCCGTATCCGTCAGGAGGTGATCGAGGCAGATCAGACGACTCCGGCGTTCGACGCGTACGTGCGCGAGCACGGCTTCGACCTCGTCGTCGTCGGGAGACACGGGGTCGATCGCGCGGTGCACCCGCGTATCGGCGGGGTGAGCGAGCACCAGGTCCTCCGCGGAAGTTGTCCGGTGATGGTGGTCGGCTCGAGCTGACGGTACCGTCGCTCAGCCCGAACGGCTTCGATCGCCGAGTCTCACGATTGCCTTGACAGGACCGCCCGCACGTCCCTGATCGCCTCGCGGGCCGCCCCGTCCTCGGCGTGCCGGCGATCCTGCTCGGCCTCGGCCTCTTGACGCATCGCCATGGCCCTCCGGGCAGCCTCGGCGACCGAGGTCGCAGTACGGTCCATCTCCGCGGCCATCGCCTTCTCGAAGCGAATCCGCGCCGCGTCGAGTCGTCGTGCCAGGTCAGAACGTGCCCGTCCGGCATGCTTTTCAAGTTCGTCGCCGAGCCGGGCGAGAGCTTTCCGAACGACGATGCGCCGCGCCGCGCGCCTGGGCAGTAGCCACAAGATGAGCCGCACAACAGTGTCGCCCGGCGCCTCGACCCAAAGCACGAGGGAGAAGAACCGCTCTCTCTCTTCGCGTACTGCTCCCAGCCTCACCTGCGGCAGAAAGACCTCGAACAGGCCGGACGCGAGCCTTCGCAGCTCGTTGACCCGAACCTCTGTCTTAAGACGCAGGCGCTCGGCGACCTCCCGCCAGGCGGCGTCGACCACGTCGGTCTCCTCGGCGCGCACCGTCTCGAAGCCCTCGCCGATCGCCTGGGTGACGAGATGGTGCAGCTCGTTCTCCAGCCGCGAAAAGGGCACAGACTCAGCGAGGCTTTGCATTCTCGGCGCCCATTCGGCCTCGACCCGCCGGGCGACACGTGAGAGGTCGGATGCCACACGCTCGCTCACGCCAGCAAGGTCGCGGGCAAACAGGAGTCGCTCGTCGGCGAAGGCTCGTCCCTCCTCAAAGGCGGCGAGGCGGAATCGCTCAGCCCGTTCGGCGATCGCGTCGACATCGAACTTGAGCGCTGCCTCCCCGAGGTCGAGTGCCTCCTCGAGGTCGCCGGCGAGGCGAGCGAGCTCGTGGCGCGCCGTCTCCAGTCCGGCTCGGGCCATGTCGGTTCTCACAAAGCGCGACAGCTCTTGCTCGAAATCCCCGAACTCGCCCGCTTCGACTCCGGGCTCCCTCCCAGACTGGCGGGCCTTAAGAGCGGGAAGCGCAGCCAGGCAGAAGAGCCGCACCGGCCGTCCTAGCTGCGCCGCGACGGCCGCGGAGACGAAACTTCGCATCTGGTCAAGCTCGTCGAGGTTCAGATGATCGATCTTGTTGAGGACGAAGAACGTGGGCGATCCGCGCTCGGCCAGGCTCTCCGACAGAAGGCGCTCTCGCTCGGAGAACGGCGCGTCGGCGGACAGGACTACCACGGCCGCGTCCGTCTCCTTGAGTGCCAGGCCTGCGATCAGATCGCTGTGACCGTGGAGCGAACCGACGCCCGGCGTGTCGACGAGCACGAGCCCCGATGCGAGAAGTGGAACCTCGCGCTGCACTTCGACTCTGGCGATCCGGCGCGTGTTGGCCGGGTTGGCGGACTCAGTGACGAAGTCGGCAAGGTCCTCCTCGATTCGGAGAAGGCGGCGCGAACCGTCAGCTTGGACGATCGTCGTCCCGGGTGGGCCGAAAGAGATCTCGGTCGGGACCGCGGTCACCGGGACGACTCCGGTGGGCAACAACGCCTCGCCGACGAGCGCGTCGAGCAACGTCGACTTCCCGTGCTTGAACTCGCCCAGCACCGAGACATGGAACCGGTGCTCCGCGAGGCGGGCGCCGACACGCGAGGCTCCACGCATCACCTCGCCATGGGCTGGCCCAGCTCCTTGTGCGAGAGTTGCACAGGCCCTCTCAAGCTCGGCTCGGTCTTCGCCGAACTCCGGCATGACCGCTGCGGATCGGTTCGTCATCAGTGCCATGCCGCGACTGCGGCCAGCACGGCGAGCAGAGCGACGAGCATGTAGGCGATATAGGCGTCGAGGCGCCCGGACTGTAGGCGTTTGGCGTGGCGAGCGAACAGGAGCCAGAGCGCCCGAGCCGGGCGGTAGAGGTAGGCCTCGGCGGGCTCGACGACGCTCATGATGACCTCGAGACGGGTGCCATCAGCGGGCTCGTCGGTGCCAGGGGTGCCGGACGGCTCGACGACTTCCGAGGCGTGACTCGCCCCGAGCACGTTGCCAAGCACGTGACGCAGCACATTCGCGTACCCGAAGGCGCTGTAGCGATCCGGCCCCGCTACAGCCGGGCTCGCAGAGCGCCAGGCAGGAACTCGCCGCACACGGAGGAACCGGCCCCGCGAAAGCACCAAGGTGGCGAGCGCCACGGCGAAAAAGGCGATCGGCAACTCGACCATCAGCCACGAAGGCGAGAGGATCGAGAAGCCGGAGAACACCGGCTGGAGCACCCAGGGAGACTTGAGGGCCTGCAAACTCGCAGAGGCCGGGACGATCGGCGTCAGCCCGCGAGCCAGGAACCTCACGACGAAGGGGGCTACGGCCGAAAGGCCGATGGACGAGACTGCGAGCAGGACAAGCCCGGCCTTGCCGGCAAGTCCGCCACCATCCGCGAGATCCTTGTCCGGTGCGGTCCGGACGGCTCGACCGAGCACCGCAAAGCCGATCAGGCGGACGAAGGCGAATGCGGCGACTCCGGTCGTAAGCGCCACGAGGGCTCCGGCGGCAGCCATCGCGAGTCGAAGTGCCAGGGCGTGGAGGCGGAACTCCTGCAGGAGCGCCTCGAGGAGGAACCACTCCGAGACGAATCCGATGGTCGGTGGGAGCCCCGCGAGGCTGAGCGAGCCGAGGGCGAAGGCGGCTCCGCTGACCGGTGTCCGTCGTCCGGCGCCACGCAGGGTCTCGAGATCGTCCGAATTGTTGTCGGAGGTGATGAACCCAGCCGATGCATAGAGGCCTGACTTGGCAACGCCATGGGCAAGAACCTGTAAGCTTGCTGCAAGAAGCCCCACTGCGGTGATCTCCGGGCGGCCGCTCGCGGCTCCCGCGAGCGCCACTCCGTAGCCGACGACGATGATGCCGGCATTCTCGACGCTCGAGTAGGCGATCGCGCGGTTCAGGCGTGACTGCACTGCCGCAAAGGAGATCCCGACCAGAGCTGTCACGCCTCCGAGCACGAGGACCGTCACGACCAGCCAGATGGGAGGACGGCCGAGGATCCCGAGAAAGCGCCAGAGCCCGTAGAAACCGGCGTTGACGGCCAGCCCCGCCATGGCCGCCCGGGTCGGGCCCCTAGCCGCGGCGTAGCCGAGGGGCAACCAGACCTGGAACGGTAGAAGGCCCACCTTGGCGCCGAAGCCGACGACGACGAGTACGTAGGCGGCGTCGTGAAACGCGCCCGCGGGGACGTGACTCCAGGCACTCATGGTGAGAGTCCCGCTGTGGCCGGCAAGAAGCAGAAAGGCGAACAGCAGTGCCGCCCCGCTCGCCTTGCCCATGGCGAGTGTCGCCCAGCTGGCCCGGGCGTTGGCTTTGTCGGCACGACGGGCACCGACGAGGATGTAGAAGGCCAGGGTCATTGTCTCCCAGCCGAAGAGGAACGTGAACGCGTCCCCGGCGACAAGCACGACGGTGACCGCGCCCAGGAGCAGCAGGTAGCCGGCGGCGGTCCCCCGTCGCGCGACCCGGCCCACTGGCCGAGCCCAACCGACAAGACAGGCGGAAAGCGCTGCCGCAAGACCGCCGGTGAGCGTCAGGAAAAGCCCGGCCAGCGCGTCGAGGCGGACCGACGTGCGGCCGACGCCGAACCCCGCGCCGAGGAAGACCACCCCCTCGGGGCGGTAGACAGCAAGCACGCCCGCCGCCGCCACGAGCGCGCCGCCGAGGAGACCCGTCACAAAGGGGAACACCCGGACCAACGCCGTGTCGGCACCGGAGACGAGGGCGACAAGCGCACCCAGCGCCCAAAGGCAGAGCGCGGCGACGAGCAACGCGCCGATCATCGGACAGCCGAGGCGGGGAGCAACCCGATGGCGAGGAGGATCCCGTGCAGCAGGCTGAACGGGCTCGGGGGCGAACCGGGGACGAAGACGTCGACCGGCACAATCGAGGAGATCCCCGCCCTGGTCACATAGCTCGGGTGAATGAGACCGCCACTTATCGCGTCTGTCCCAGCGGCGAGGACGACCTTCGGGCCGGGCATCGCCTCGTAGGTGGTGCGAAGCGGGCCCTCCATGCCCGAGGTCCCGGTACCCGTCACGAGAAGCAGGTCGGCATGGCGCGGACTTGCCGTGAAGAATATCCCGAGGCGCTGCACGTCGTAGACCGGGTTCAAAAGGGCCGCTACCTCCCACTCCTCAGAGCCGTCCGAGCCGGCGTCGAGGTGGCGCACGTGTACCGAACGCCGGAGGGCCCTCACGCGGGACCGAAGCTCTGCACGGACGCGGGTGACCTCCTCGTCGCTCTCCACCCGGCCCGGCACGACCAGGTGCTCGCGGTCCACAACGGCGATCTCGGGGGACGATTCGAAGACGAAACGACCCGGCCGCGTCTCGACACAACGACCGCAGAGGATGCAGCGGCCACGGTCGAGCGCGACCTCGCCCCGGTTCTCTTCGATCGCACCGGTCGGGCACAGAGAAGAAGGTCCCGAGCCGCGACCGCCCGACATCGGTTGCTCGCGCGGTGACGGGTCCGTCCCTGCGCCGAGCACCGAGACCGAGCTCTTGAACTTTGCGCCGTATCCGTCCGCCTTCTTCGGATAGCCGGTGGTGACGATCCCTTCGCGAAGCCCTCGAAGCGCCCAGGCCATCAGCCGGCCACCCCGGAAATCGAGAGTCCGAAGCTCGCTTCGATGAAGACGAAGTCGGTGAGTATGTCGCCGCCGAAGGCCTGAGGGAAAAGAGCCAGATTATGGAACGAGGCCGATCGCTGCTTGACCCTCTTGAGCCGTCCGGCCTCCGCCTCGACGAGGTAGACGAGCTCGCCCTGTGGTGCCTCCACCCAACCAAGGCCGATCCCCTCGACTGGTTGCATCGGGAGACGCCAGGGGCCATCGGCGTCCTCCTCGCCGAGCTCGTCGAGGGCCTCGCGGATCAGGTGGAATGACGTGGTTATCTCATCGAGGCGGATCTGCTGGCGAGCGAGCGCGTCGCCGTCTTCGGAGGTCTCGGCCGGTTGGAAGCCGAGGAGGCTGTACGCGCCGTACGGGCGGTCCGAACGGACGTCCTCGCCCAGCCCCGAGCCGCGACCGACTGGCCCGAGCGCGCCGTGGGATGCGGCTGCGGCCGGCGAGACCACGCCCGTGTGACGCAGCCGGTCGAGAAAAGACGGCGTGTCCATGAGAGCCCGGGCGTCGTCGGTGATGCCGCGCTCGAGCGCGCGAAGTGTCCGGAGCGCCTCGTCTGAAGCCGCCGACAACGGCCCGGCAACGCCTCCCGGCACGACGACCCCCCGCCCGAAACGGTGGCCGCAAAGCTGAGACCGGAGACGTTGAACGCGTTCTTTGTGGAGGGTGATGCGTGCATACGCGACCGCCTGGCCGGCACCTTCGGTCTGGCGGGCCACCGAGTCGAGATGGCTGGCCACCCGCTCGAGCTCTGCGTGCACAACCCGGACGAGGCCGGCGCGTCGCGGCACGTGTATCGCGCCCAGAGCCTCGAGCGCCTGGCAGTACGCGAGGGCGTGAGCGACAGCGGCGGTGCCTTCTACGCGTTCGGCGAGCAGGACACCATCGTCCACACCGAGCTCGCCGAAGCGTCGTTCGATGCCGCGATGTTTGTAGTGGACGCGGCTGCGCAGGTAAGGAATGTCCTCGCCGAAAGTCTCGACAAGGTACTCGACCGACTCGAATACCCCCGAGCGGACCGGCCCGTAGGGGATCGTGAACAGACCCTGGCCGGCCACGCGGCTGGAAAGCGGTGAGGTGTCGAAGTCGAGGCGGACGGCTTCGCCGGGTCGCGAAGTGCCGGGGCGTGGACGCCAGTGCTGCGTAGGGTGGACGGGGACAAGAAGTGGATCGAGGCTCGGATGACCGACAGGCTCGATCCCGAACAGGTCGTGGATCTCCCGCTCGTACCAGGCCGCAGGCGGCACGAGCGGAGTGATCGCCGGATAGCGGTCCCTCCCAGGCATAAGTGCCGCCTGGACGATGTCGAGGGAGCCATGCCGGGCAAGGAGCGCGCGAATGACCGTCGAGCCGTCGTCCTGCGCCGTCGCGAACAGGCCTGCGAACCGCTCGCCTCCGGCGACTCGCCCGGCAACGACACCGGCGAGCTCCTCCGGGGTGACCAACGCGGTGGTGGGTGGAGGAGTCATCTACGCGCCCCGAGCTCTGCCGCAGCCCTCTCCAGGAGGCCGGACAACTGTGCCGGGGGGTGCACACCGAGCACGACGAGGGCGAGGAGACCGAGGACCATCGATCCCGCCATCCATGGGCTCACTTCGCCCGGCGCGACGCTGTCGGAGGTCGGTGTCAAGAGCGTCTGACTGGCGTACCACGAGAGCCCGAAGAAGGCCAAGGTGACCAAGACGATCAGCACGGCCGAAAGTGCGGTCGCACGAGTGGACAGGCCACCCTCGACGATGAGGAACTCGCTTCTGAATATCCCGAACGGCGGCATGGCCGAAAGGGCAAGGATGGCGAGGAGGAACATCGGGCCGCTTAACGGCAGAGCCCCCACGGCTCCTTGAATTCGGTCCATGTCCTTGGTGCCGAACTTGCGGATGACATTGCCGGCCCCGAAGAACGCCGTTGACTTCGCCGCCGCGTGAGCGAGCACGTGAAGCAACACGCCGACGATCGCGATCGGGGCGGAGAAGCTCATCCCGATGGCGAGAATGCCCATGTGCTCGATGCTCGAATAGCCGAGGAGCCGCTTCAGGTCGCGTTGGCTGGCCAGGTACAGGGCCGCGAGGACGAGCGAGGCGAGGCCGAAGACGAGAAGCACGTCGCGCGGGAATGCCGGGCCGATCGCCCGGACTGTGACCTGGTAGAAGCGCAAGATGGCATAGAAGCTCACCGTGAGCAGCGCTCCGGACAACAGGGCCGAGACCGGAGTCGGTGCCTCGGAGTGGGCATCGGGCAGCCAGGTGTGCACAGGGACAAGGCCCATCTTCGTGCCAAACCCGAGAACGGCGAGACCGAAGGACAGGCGCACGATCTCCGGTGGGAAACGAGGCGCAGCCCCGAGGAGCCTCGAGTAGAAGAGCTCGTAGGACCCGCCGAGAACCGTGCTCCCTGCGTAGTACATGAACATGGTCGCGAGCAGTGCGATGCCGAGGCCCATGGAGGCGATGAGGACGTACTTCCACGCGGCCTCGGCGGCGCCGTCGGTGTCCCCGATCGCTACGAGAAGCGCCGAGACGACCGTCGTGACCTCGACGGCAACCCACAACAGAGCCAGCCCGTTGACGATCGGTGTCATCGCCATCGCCCAGGCGAACAGATTGAGGCCGGCAAAGAAACGACGCGAGTAGCGAACCTCGGCCGCACCGCCGCCGGGCTGTATGTACCCGACAGCGAAGACAGCCGTGGCCGCGTACAGGAATGTCACAGCCACGAGGAAGACGACCGAGAGCGCGTCGACGCGCAGCCATCCCGACAAGGCAGTCGTCACCTCGTGCGAGGGGACCAGCGCCACCGCAAGTCCGAAACTGGCCGCGCCGCTCACGAGCGAGAGTGCCTTTGCGACGACCAACGGCACTTTGAGACAGGCAAGACTCACCACGAACGGGGCGACCAGGATGGCCACGAGGATGGCGCCCATCGCTAACCACGCAGCCGATCGAGCGCACGGGTCGACAAGGTGCGCGAGCGCCCCTGATGCACGCGCATCAAAAGGCCGAAGACCACGACCGCCACGAGGAGGTCGAAGAGGAAGGCCACTTCGACGATGAGTGGAAGCCCCGCCGCAAGAACAAGGCTCGCCACCGACACACCGTTCTCCAACGAGAAGAAGCCGATCGCCTGGGAGACGACGTCGTTACGGACTATCACGAGCAGGAAGGCGACGAGAATGACGGCCGCCGCGAGGCCGAGGGCCAGGATCGGAAGGGAGTGGGAGTGGACCGGCAACCTCCCCACCACGAAGACTCCGAAGACGGACAGGACAATCGCCAGCAGCACCATCGTGGCAACCCCGAGCCGGTGGCTGGCGGTGACGTCGACACGTACCTCGCGAACAAGGCGGAGGATGACCATCGGCACGACGATGACCTTCAAGACGAACGAGAGTCCCATCAGACCGTAGAGCTCACCGATGTGCTGGGTGGCGGCCACAAAGCCGGCGAGCACGCTCACGCACAACGACTGGAACCCGTAGAGGCGGACCTGCGAACGAGAAAGGGAAGAGCGCAACATCGCGAACTCGCTCAAGAGCACGAGCAGTGCGATGACATCTGCCGCGTCTGTCAGCGTCGATGGCGACGTCCCGAGCGCGGCCATTTACCGGGCTCCCAGGAACAGGACGAGCACGGCGAGGACGGCGAGCAAGAAGGCCACCGCCATGAACTCTGTGATCTTGAAAAGCCGGAGCTTGGAGAAACTGTTGTCGATGACGGCGAATATCACACCGACGCCCAGTGCCTTGCCTATGAAGGCCGGGATAGCCAGCAGCACGGCACCCACCTGACGTGAGCCGGCCTCACCCCAGGGCGCCGCGAAGACGTTGATCAAGATCACGTAGAGGATCAGCTGCTTCATCGCCGCGCCCCACTTCAACAGCGCCAACGCAGGCCCGGAGTGCTCGAAGGTGCGTGCCTCGTCAATCATCCCGAACTCGAGAGTGCTCGCATGGGTCTCGACCGGGATGCGGCCCGTGTCGCTCAGCACGACGAGGAAGAACGCCACTGCTGCAAGCAGGTGCGCCGGAGCGATCGCCTGGCCGAGTGACGAGCGGACAGCAGCCGCCTCGAAGTAGGGCAGGTCGGTTGCGGTCACGAGAGCGACGGTGAAGGTGACAAAGAGGATCGACGGCTGGATGAGCGCCCCGAAGGTCATTGCTCTGCTGCTGCCCAACTGGGCGTAGGGATCCCCGCTCTCGAGCGCTGCCAGCGCGACTGCGAAGCCCGCTAGGGAGAGTATGAAGCCTCCGCCCAAGATGTCGCCCATGTAGCCGAGGGGCAGAGGGTATTGAGTGAGGACAGGAATGAGCAGCGGGACCGTGAGATAGCAGGCGAAAGCGACCACCGGGCCGGCGAGGAAGACCCAGCTCGCTTCCTCGGGGACAAGCGTCTCCTTGCAGAAGAGCTTTGCTATGTCGTAGTACGGCTGGAGCACCCGAGGGCCGCGACGGCCTTGAAGACGTGCTCCGAGGTGGGCGATCGCTCCACTGACGAACGGCGCGAAGACAAGGATCGTCAGGTCCTGAAGTACCTGGATCTCGACCGGGTCCAGCTCCACTCCTGTCACTCACAGCCTCCACGCGTCACCATTACGAGCGCAGAGGCCATCAGCCCTCAGGGCAGTTCGGGCTGCACAGCAAGTCCAAATCCCCGCTGTGCGAAACAGATACCCGCCGGAGCCTCATCCGACCTGGCGATTATATCTTGAGCGAGCACTCGGCGAGCCGACCCCGCAGGCAACGGGGGCGGCCGACAGCCTCAGCCTGCGAGCCCGTAGGCCAAAGACTCTTCAGCTTCGATCTCGATGAGGCGGTTGTACTTCGCAACCCGCTCTCCACGGGCCGGTGCACCGGTCTTGATCTGCCCGCACCCCGAGCCGACCACCAGATCGGCGATGAAGGTGTCCTCGGTCTCGCCCGAACGGTGCGACACCATCTGCGCCCAGCCGGCCTGACGGCACACCGCCATCGCGGCGAGCGTCTCGGTCACACTGCCTATCTGGTTGACCTTGATCAGAGCCGAGTTTCCGGCCCGGCGGCGGATCGCCTCGGTGATGATCGCCGGGTTGGTGACGAGCAGGTCGTCGCCCACTATCTGCAGGCGCTCACCGAGGCGCTCGGTGAGACGCACCCAACCGTCCCAGTCGCCTTCGGCCAAGCCGTCTTCCAGGCTCCACACCGGGAAGTTGTCGATGATCGCTTCGTAGCGGCCGATCATGTCGTCGCTCGACAGGCTCTCGCCTGCGACGTGGTAAGTGCCGTCGCGGTAGAACTCGCTCGCGGCTGGGTCGAGGGCGATCGCCACGCCTTCACGTCCGGGGACGTAACCGGCCTGGTTGATCGCCTGAACGATCAGACTGAGCACTTCCTCGGGAACGTCTATCTCCGGGGCGAAGCCGCCCTCGTCTCCGAGCCCGGTCGCGAAGCCCTTGCCGGACAGCAGCTTGCGCAGCGCGGTGTAGACCTCGGCACCGGCCCGCACCGCTTCGGCCATGGTAGGGGCGCCGATAGGCGCGACCATGAACTCCTGGAAGTCCAGCTTGTTCGGCGCGTGGACCCCACCATTGAGGACATTGAAGTGCGGGACCGGGAGCCTCGGCGTCACCCCTATGGGGTTGAGGGAGCGCCACAACGGCACACCGGCGGAAGCGGCGATCGCGCGGGCGGCGGCCATCGACACCCCGACGATGGCGTTGGCGCCCAGCCGAGCCTTGTTCTCGGTGCCGTCGAGCTTGATGAGCGCCCCGTCGATCTCCGCGAGATCGGCGAAGGTCCGGCCGCTGATGGCCTGGGCGATCTCACCGTTGACGGCTCCGACGGCGCCCAGAACACCCTTGCCGCCGAAGCGGGCCATGTCGCCGTCACGCAGCTCGACGGCTTCGCGCGAACCGGTCGACGCGCCGGACGGGACTCCTGCGCGCGAGATAGTGCCGTCGCCGAGGGTCACCGTCACCGCCAGGGTCGGGTTACCTCTCGAGTCGAGAATCTCCACGGCTTTGACGCCTGCAACAGTTACGCCCATCTTCGGCTCTCCTTGAATTCGGACTGGTCCCCAAGCGCGCGTGGCGCCCTCACGAGTGTCGCCGACGGGGGAACGTATCGGCAAGCCGGGTCGTCCCCGAGCGGGTCACCGGTGGCCGCGTAGGCCCGCGCCCTCGACCCGCCGCACTCGTCCGCGTACTCGCACCTGCCGCAGCGGCCGGGGAACTGGGCGCTGCGGATCGCCTGCAGCACCGGATCGTCACGGTAGATCTGGAGCACACCCCTGTCGCGCACGGTCCCGAGTGAAAGAGGCAGAAAACCGGCCGGGTACACCCGGCCGTCGTGGGCCACGAACACGATGCCCTTACCGTCACGTGTGCCGGCGGTCGGCGCCAGCACCGGTGAGGTCGGCTCGCCCATCTGTTCACGTAGGCGTGCACGAAGCTCTCGGTAGAGCGGGCCTAGGGCGAACTCGACCGCCGGGTCGCTGTCCGGCTCTGTCTTTTTGGACCGCCAGTCGCGGACGCGCCGGAAAAAGGGAGCCTCCACGGTCCGTACCGTCATCTGGTACCGGGCGGCGTCGACGAGGAAGTGACAGACATCCTCGTACTCGTCGTCGGCGATCTCGGCGACAGCGTTCCCGCGGCCGACGCCGATGAGGAAGAACACCTCCCAGGTCCTCACCCCGCTGCGGACCAGCAGAGCCGCCAGGTCCGCGAGCTCACCGACGTTCTGTGCCATGACGGCTGAATTGACCTGCACCGCGAAGCCGTGCTCTTGGAGCAGAGCGATCGCGCGCACCGTCGCGTCAAAGTGGCCGGGGATCTGGCGAACCCGCTCATGTGTCTCGGCAACTGCACCGTCCAGACTGAGCGATGCGGTCCGGACACCGTTGGCGTACAGCATGGAGAGCTTGGCAGCGTTCAAGCTGGGCGACACCGAAGGCGAGATGGCGACAGGAACACCCGCGTGCTGTGCGTACGCGGTCAGCACATCGAGGTCGGGCCTTTGTAGGCAGTCGCCGCCGGTCAGGATCAGGACCGGGACAGGCCGTCCGGCACCCGCGAGCTCGTCGATGATGGCCTTGCCCTCTTCGGTGCTGAGCTCGTCCGGTGCCGGGTCAGGCTGCGCCACTGCCCGGCAGTGCACGCACGCAAGGGGACAGGCCTTGGTCGTCTCCCAGAAGACCAGGCGGGGCACTCGATCGAAGGACACAGTCCGACGAACGCGGTCTTCAATCGTTGCGTCTGGTCGAGCTGTCGGACCGGTCATCGGATCCCAGTCTGGCATCGGCCGCCGCCCTCCGGGCCCCCGGTTTGCCGCAGCGCGGTCGGGCCGGCTCACGTCCACCTTCGTCGGGATCGTGCGATCACCGCCGTCGGGTCAAAAGGCAACATTGCTTGTACTTCCGAGAGCTTCCGCACGGGCACGGATCGTTGCGACCGGTCACCTGCCATCGCACCCGGTCCTCGTGCTCGGCCGCTTCGAGCTCTGCGGTGATCTCGAAGATCGGCCTGCCCTGGCGAGCGAGGCTCGCCATGCGCGCGAGGTACGGGAGAATGTGGCTGTAGAAGCGCTGGTAGCCATCACAGAGGTAGTTGAGACTGGCGTCGCCTTCGGCCCTATTCGAAAAGCGGTCCTTCGGACAACCCCCATGGCACAAAAAGCCCACGGGACACTCGCGGCATCGGTCAGGCAAGGCGTCGTGCTTGGCCTTGCCGAAGGCGACCTGCCGGGGCGATGTGACCAGATCCGCCAGCCCGTGGCTTGTCACCTGGCCGAGGCGGTGTGCTGGATCGACGAAGTGGTCGCAGGAGTAGACGCTCCCGTCATGTTCCATGGCGAGGACCTGGCCGCAGGTCTTGGACATCACGCAGAGGTTTGCCGGCTTGCCCGAGACGACGAGGAAGCACTCGAGGAAATTCTGCACCCCGATGCGCTCGAGGTCGTAGCGGACCCACTCATCGAAGACTGTGCAGAGGAACTCCCCCATCGCCTCGGGCGTGACCGAGCGTTCCGACACGCCGCCACCAGGCACCCGCTCCACCACGGGGAGGAATTGCACCCACTGCACGTTCTGGTCCAGGAAGAACCGGTAGACCTCCCTCGGGTGAGCCGCCGTCAGGGCGTTCAGCGTGCAGAGCACGTCAGGCTCGATGCCTGCGGCGCGGAGCAGACGAAGTCCCCTCATCGCTCGCTCGTGGGTGGGCCGGCCATGGCGGTCGGGACGCGAAGCATCGTGCATGGACGCCGGGCCGTCGATGCTGAGCCCCACCGCGAAGTGCTGCTCGGCCAAGAAGCTGCACCACTGCTCGTCGAGAAGCGTCCCGTTCGTCTGGATGTTGTTGAGACAGCGCCAGCCTGCCGGCTGGTGCCGCTTCTGGGCCTCCACGACCTGGCGGTAGAACTCGATCCCGGCCAGAGTGGGCTCCCCGCCGTGCCAGCCGAAGTGCACCGTCGGCCCGGGACTCGCGGCAATGAACGAGGAGATATACGACTCGAGCACCTCCGAGCTCATCCGGAAGTGCTCCCCTCGAGGGAAGAGGCCCGTCTTGGCGAGGTAGTAGCAGTAGCCGCACTCGAGATTGCAGATCGGCCCGACCGGCTTGGCCATGACGACGAAGGACTCGGACACGCTCACCGGCCCACGGGCGGTCTCCCGCCGGCGATCGAGGTGGCGGCACAGAGTCGCCGCGGGCTCTCAGGTTTCGATCGGTGCTGCCGATATATAGTAATGTCGGCACATTAGCTAGGAACCGGTGGTCCGGCCAGCCATATGGCCGACCTAGTAGCTCCGGCAGCTCGGCGGTTCAGGAAAGGGACATCTGTGCGATGAGCGAGGTGACCAGCGCAAGGGATGATTCGAGCGCTCCGCACCTGCTGGCGGCCCGCCTGCGACTTTCGATGGTCCGCCTGTCCCGCCAGCTGCGCCGGATGGACCCGTCCGAGCTCACCATCGCCCAGTTCTCCGCTCTGGCCACCGTGGTTCGAAACGGTCCGCTCGGTATCGGCCACCTCGCCGAGATCGAGGGCCTGCCTTCGCCGTCGGCCACCCGGCTCGCCGACAAGCTGGAGATCGCAGGCCTCGTCGCCCGCCGCATGAACCCCGCCGACCGCCGTGGAGTGCAGCTCGTAGCCACCCCCAAAGGCTCCGAACTGCTCGAGCGGCGCGCCCAGATCGGCAATGCCTGGCTTGCTGGGCACCTGAGCGCTCTCGGCAAGGCCGACAGGCTGGCCGTGGAACGAACCGTGACCGTGCTCGAGTCGTTCGCGACCGAGCGCCCAGGGGAGACCTCGACGGCGGCAGGGGACCGCCACGAATCAAAGGAGATCTTGAGATGAGCATGTTGACGGCAACCCGCCCGGCCGCGGTAGGACCGCGCTACAAGTGGATCGTCCTCTCCAACACCACGATCGGGATGCTGCTGGCGACCCTCAACGGGACGAGCCTCATCATCGCCCTCCCGGTCATCTTCCGGGGGATCCACCTCAACCCGCTGGAGCCGGCCAACTTCCCTTATCTGCTCTGGATCATGATGGGCTACATGCTGGTCTCGGCCGCCGTAGTGGTGACCGTCGGCCGCATAGGCGACATGTTCGGCCGCGTCCGGATGTACAACCTCGGCTTCGCCTGGTTCACCGTCTCGGCCATCCTCCTGTCGACGGTGTGGAGCACGGGATCGAGCGGTGCCCTGGAGCTCGTGATCTTGAGAATGGTCCAGGCCGTCGGAGGGGCGCTCTTGATGGCGAACTCGGCGGCCATCATCACCGACGCCTTCCCGGCCGAGCAGCTCGGCTTCGCCCTCGGGATGAACATGGTCGTCGGGATCGTCGGTTCCTTCCTGGGCATCCTCGTCGGCGGGCTGCTCTCCCAGGTGGGATGGCGCTGGGTGTTCCTCGCCAACGTGCCGGTCGGGGTCTTCGGGACGATCTGGGCCTTCGTCAAGCTGAAGGAGATCGGTATCCGCATCAAGGCAAAGCTCGACTGGCTCGGGAACCTCTCCTTTGCCGCAGGACTCGCCATGCTCCTAACCGGCGTCACCTATGGCATCAAGCCCTACGGCCACTCTCTCACCGGCTGGTCGGACCCCTTCGTGCTGGAGATGATCTTCGGTGGTCTGGCGCTTCTCATCTTCTTCGCCTTCGTAGAGACGAGGGTCGAAGAACCCATGTTCCGCCTGTCGCTGTTCCGGATCCGGGCGTTCACAGCCGGCAACGCGGCGAACTTCCTGGGCGGCGTCGGGCGAGGCGGCCTCCAGTTCATGTTGATGATCTGGTTCCAGGGCATCTGGCTCCCCCAGCACGGCTACAGCTTCACAAGAACCCCGTTGTGGGCCGGGATCTACATGATCCCCTTCATGCTCGGATTCGTGGTCGCCGGTCCTATTTCAGGCAAGCTGTCGGACCGTTACGGCGCCCGGCTCTTCGCCACGAGCGGGATGCTGCTCACCGCGGCGATGTACGCGGTGATGATGACTTTCCCGGCCAACTTCTCCTATCTGCCCTTCGCCACGGTCATGTTCGTCTCGGGGATCGGCGGCGGCATGTTCGCCTCGCCGAACACGGCCTCGATCATGAACTCGGTCCCGGCCCGCTACCGCGGGGCAGCCTCGGGCATGCGCGTGACCTTCGCCCAGACAGGCTTGCCGCTGTCGATGGGGCTCTTCTTCACCCTGCTCGTGTTCGGGCTGAACGACAAGGTCCCCTCGGCGATGCTCCACGGCCTCGTCGCACACGGTGTTCCGGTGGCGAGCGCCACCCAGCTCTCGCACCTGCCGCCGCTCGGCTACATCTTCGCTGCGTTCCTAGGCTACAACCCGCTCAAGAGCTTGCTCGGCCCGGCGGTCCTCAACCACCTCCCCGCTGGACAGGCGGCCATCATCACCGGGCGCTCGTTCTTCCCCAAGCTCATCGGCCCCTCGTTCAAGGACGCGCTGGTCCTCATCCTCTCCTTCTCCGTGGTCATGTGCGTGATCGCAGCGATCGCCTCGGCGCTTCGAGGCCAGAAGTTCATCCACGTGGATGAGGAGTCGATTGCCCAGAAGGCACGCCTCCACCATGGTCACGGATTGCGGGTCCACCACGATCGCGATGGCAAAGCCGTCCCGGACCCGGTCGCCAGCGCGGCCGAAGCCGACGGGGCGAACGGCTCGCGGTCAGCTGGTGAGCTGATCGGATCGGCCCACCCCAGCCCCAACGCGCCCGCTGCGCGAGAGTAGGGCATGGGCATAAGAAGCATCGTCGTCGGGACCGACGGCTCGGAACCGAGCTACCGGGCGTTCGCGATGGCCGTCGGCTTGGCGGTGCGCGAACAGGGCTGTGTCCACGCCTGCTTCGTCTCCCACGTCCCCGGGGCAGCCGCCCTCGGCGGGTTCTTCGCGCCTGTCCCTCTCGCCGGTGACGCCGACAGCGACGATCGCCTCGCGCGCTTTGTGACCCAGGAGCTGAGCCAGGCAAGTGTTCGCGGCGACTTCACCTGCCGCAACGGTGAGATTGCAGCCGAGCTCGAGTTCTTGGCGGAGGATCGCAGGGCCGACCTCATTGTCGTGGGGCGTTCTGCCCATCCGGCTCTCCATCTCGGTGGTGTTCCGCGCCAATTGCTCACGCGGGGGCGCTTCCCCATCCTCGTCGTGCCCTGAGCGGACCTGCCTGATTTGTCCGACCGGGCCGGTTACGAGAGGCGTTGCGCATGCGTGCATGTGAGTCCTCTCGTGGTACTCGGGCACAGATCCTGATGAACACAACCGAGGTCCACCATTGAGCGGCGTGGCGGCGGTCGGCGACAACGTAGCCGACATCTACGAGTCGCTGGGCTTGAGGTTCCCCGGAGGAAACTGCTTGAACGTCGCCGTGGCCGCTCGCAGGGGTGGTGTGGAGGCGGCCTATGTCGGTGCGATCGGCACCGACGAGGCGGGCCAGGCCGTCCTTCAGGCGCTGGAGGACGAAGGGGTGAGGACCGACCGCCTGAGAATCATCAGGGGGATGAACGCCTACTCGGTCGTCGAGCTCGATCGCGGCGACCGGCACTTTGTGGATTTCGACCTCGGCGTCTCCCGATTCATCCTCGACGAGGGCGACCTCGAGTATCTCGCCCAGTTCGACTGCATCCACTCAGGCTCACGCAGCGGCACCGAGGCCCACTTGGAGGACCTGCGGGATGTCGCGCGCCTGTCCTTCGACTTCTCGGACCGCCCGCGCGAGTACTACGAGCCCATCCTCGGCAAACTCTGGATGGCGTGTTTCTCGGGAACCCATCTCGACCCGGTCGGGGTAGACGACCTGACAAGGCGAGCCCTGCGGGCGGGACCCGAGATCGTGCTCGTCACCGCGGGTGCACAGGGAGCGTCGATCTCGACCGCCACGGGCGAGACCGTCCGCGTCGGGGCGAGTCCGGGCACGCCGCTCGACACCCTGGGAGCCGGCGATGCCGTCATCGGCACGGTGCTCGCAGGGTTGTTGCGCGCCGACGATCTCGAGACGGTGATGAGCTCTGCCATGTCCGTCGCCACCAAGGTCTGCGCGCAGTACGGCGCTTTCGGGCACGGACGAGCTGTTGCCCGACTGGGAGAGCGCCGTGTCAGACCGGGACAGGAGGCCCGTCATGTAGGCCCCGACCGGGAGACGACCTGATAGAAGGCGGCATCTCTGATCACGACCCCGACATCTCGACCATCAGCTCGCCGAGACGCAGTCAGGTCAACGGAACGACGAAGTCGCAGCCCGGAACGCTGTCACGAGTCACCGGCTGCGTGGTGAGAAAACTCACCCGGACACCCAGCTCGCTCAGCTCCGCGATCGACTCCTCGCCCGGGTGGTTGCCCCGAGATCAACTCTGAGGCCTCCCCCAAGCTGAGAGTCGATTGTCACCGGCAAAGGGCTTGCCCGGGAAAGGCAGCACTAGGTCGTGCCAGCTCCGGCCGTCGGAGGACTCGGCAAGCCTCATGCCCGGGCCTACCGGCCGAGCATCCAGAACGTTCCTGTGCCGCATGACAGGGCAAAGGACGTGGCTCCCGACCGGAACCCGAGCCTCCAGTGCGGCCCCTGTTGAGCGATACCTAGACACCGCCGAGGGGGTAGCTCCGTCCTCCGTCGCGACGATCGTGCTCGGACAAGCGGCCACAGAGCAGACAGAGCGAGGATCACTGCGAGCAAGAGGAGCGTGCGGGCCTTCACGATCGTGATTCTGGCAGCGCAACTGCCGATCCGTCGTGCGCACGAAGGCCTCTGAGCAGTGGTTCGGAGGCTCGTCAACCGTTCATGGTCGCTCGGGCTCGATGCGCGGGGCCGACGCCCCTCACAGCTCGCGTCTGATCGGAGTGACGGGATAAGGTCGCTTCCACATCTCGGCGAACGGGCAAGGAGCAGTTGGATGCGTATTTTGTTCATAGGCGGCACCGGTCTCATCTCCACTGCGTGCTCTTCGGCGACCGTGTCAGCCGGCCATGAGCTGTGGCTCTTGAACCGCGGACGGTCACTGCTCCCGACCGCGGTTGCCAAAGACCGTGTGCTGACGGCCGATGCAACCGACGAGGCCCAGGTCAGGGCGGCTTTAGAGGGGCGCGAGTTCGACGTCGTCGTCCAATGGGTCGGTTACCTCCCGGGCCACGTTGAACAGGACGTCCGGATCTTCGCAGCCGCCGGCCAGTACGTGTTCATCAGTTCGGCGTCGGTGTACGAAAAGCCCCCTTCGCACTGGCTGATCACCGAGGCGACGCCGACCGTGAACCCTTTCTGGCAGTACTCGCTCGACAAGATCGCGTGCGAGGAGGTCCTTAAGCGGGCACAGCGTGAATCGGGCTTCCCCGCGACAATCGTCAGGCCCTCGTTGACCTACGGGCCTTCCCAGATCCCTGTTGTCATCGGAAGTTGGCAGAAGCCGTACACGATCGTCGACCGTATGCGCCGGGGTGCGACGATCATCGTTCCCGGCGACGGGACCAGCATCTGGACTCTGACCCACAACAGCGACTTCGCCAAGGGCCTGGTCGGACTGTTCGGGCATCCCGGTGCCATCGGCGAGGACTTTCACATCACCTCCGAAGAGAGCCTCACCTGGAACCAGATCTATGCGCTCGTGGGCAGGGCTGCAGGCGTCGAGCCGAACATTCTGCACGTCCCAAGTGACGGGATCATCGCGTCGGACGCCGAGGAGGAGGGCAACTTGTGGGGGGACAAGGCGTACAGCACGGTGTTCGACAACGCGAAGCTGCGCAACCTCGTGCCCGATTTCAAAGCCACAGTCCCGTTCTCGGCCGGAATCCAGGAAACTGTCGCCTGGTTCGACGCGGACCCGGGCCGCCAGGAGATCGACGCGGCAGCAAACGAACGCTGGGATCGCCTCGCGCGGGTCTACGGAGAAGCCCTCCTCCGGGCAGCCGGCCGGTGACCGGGTCGCCCGACCCCAGTCGTGGTTCTACTGGGCGTTGTCACTTCCGGCTGGGGCAGATTGGTGGCAGGCGTCAGGCTGATCCATCCGCCTCGGCCGGCGGCGATCAGAAGCTGTGCGTCTTGACGAACTCGATCACGTCGGACAACTTTGCCTCGGCCATCGAGACACAGGTATCCGCGCAGCCGTAATAGAGACGAAGCGTGTCGTCCGGTTCCATCACCGCGGCGCTCGGGAAGCACACGTTGGGGACGTCGCCGACTCTTTCGTAGCTCTCAGTTGGAGCTAGGAGGTAGTCCCTGGTGCGGTACAGCACCTTCCAGGGCTCGTCCAGGTCCAAGAGCGCGCCGCCGATGTAGTAGAGGTAGCCGTTGCAACTCCTCCACACGCCGTGGTAAATGAGCAGCCAGCCCTCGTCGGTCTCGATCGGAGCCGGACCGGGGCCGGTCTTCAGGCTCTGCCAGCCGCCCATCGGACCGAGGACGAAACGATGGCAGCCCCAGTGCACAAAGTCCGGGCTCGTCGCGTAGAAGATGTCGCCGAACGGCGTGTGGCCTCTGTCGGACGGCCTGTGGAGGATGGCGTATTTCCCGTTGATCTTGCGGGGGAAGACGACGCAGTTGCGGTTGGCCGGGGGCAACAGGTCTTCGCCTTGGGTGAACGTCTCGAAGTCCTTGGTGGTGGCAAACCCGATCTTCGGTCCTTGGGGACCGGCGTTGCACCAGGTGAGGTAGTACGTGCCCTCCAACAGCGTGAGGCGAGGGTCGTAGCTGTAATTGCTGACGAAGACCTCCGGATCGTTGCTCAGCATGTGAATCGGGTCAGGGTTGATGGCCCAATCGATGCCGTCCCGGCTGAACCCGACGTGGAGAACGAAGTCCATGCTGATCTCGTCCACGCGGAACACCCCGGCATAGTCGCCTTGACCTCTCTTGACGATTGCCGAGTTGTGGATGGTGTTGGCCCGGGGGACGGCGCTCGCGGTCACAATGGGATTGCCGACGTAGCGTTTGAAGACAGTCTCGTTAGCCATGGTGTGCCTTTCCTCTTACGCGGGATCCGGACCAGCGCTCATGTGAACCGGTCCAGAGCCTAGGTCGGGCGACGTGGTGCTTGCTCCCACCTCGCCGGTGGACTCCGGGCGAGAGATCGTTACCTGCGATCCACGAGGCCGGAGGCCCCACACTTCGAACAGAGGCCGCCACGTAGGTCATCGACCTGATCGGGCTACACTTTCTTAGCGACTTCTTAAAGGACGTGGAACTCATCGTGCTCGGCCAGTCGGCTCGTCATCATGCACTTCGGAGCCTACTTATCCGTTTCACCTTCCTCCCTGGTGACAGGTACCGGCCGTGACGGCCCCTAGAACGGTGCACCGAAATCCGCCGGTTTCGCGAGGTGGCGGACAGGAGGAGGTTCCAGTGACGCAGAAGACCAACCTGCTCCGCAGAGTGACCATCGCCGACATTGCGTTGCGCGCCGGCGTCTCCAAGGGCGCCGTGTCGTACGCGCTGAACGGCCGGCCCGGGATATCCGAAGTGACCCGCCAGCGCATCCTGAAGATCGCCGACGATCTCGGCTGGTACCCCAACAGCGCTGCTCGAGCCCTGTCCGGAGCCCGTGCGGGTGCATGCGGGCTGGTGCTGGCCCGACCGGCCCGGACGCTCGCCTTCGAAACTTTCTTCATGGAGCTGATAGCCGGCATCGAGATGGAGCTCTCGAGCCGCTCGGTCGGCCTCACCCTCCAGGTAGTCCACGACCTCGAGGCCGAAATGGCCGTCTACCGACGCTGGTGGGCCGAGCGGCGCGTCGACGGTGTGCTCGTGGTCGACCCGCGCCTCGATGACCCGAGGATCGAGCAGATCGAGAAGCTAGGGCTCCCGGCCGTCATCATTGGCGGGCCGGAGGGCACCGGCAACCTCTCGGCGGTCTGGAGCGACGACGCTGGCGCCGTCGTGGACGTCGTCCGCTACCTCGCACGCCTCGGCCACCAGCGGATAGCCCGCGTCGCAGGTGTCCCGGAGTTCCTTTCCACCGAGGCCAGGACCGAGGCGTACCTCGCCACCATGGCGGAATTGTCGCTACCCCCGAGAGTCGTCACGACCGACTTCATGGCCGAGAGCGGCGCCAGGGTGACGCGCCAGCTGCTCGCGGACCCGCTCGCTCCAACGGCGATCATCTACGACAGCGAGGTGCTTGCCGTCGCCGGCCTGGGTGCCGCCCACGAGATGGGGCTCTCGGTCCCACGTGACGTCTCCCTCGTCGCCTGGGACGATTCCACTTACTGCCAGGTCGTCCACCCTCCGCTCACAGCGGTGAAACGGGACATCCCAGGCATGGGCTCCCACGGTGCGAGAGCACTTCTCGCCCTCATCGACGACGGCGTCATCACCCGCACGGGGGAGGCCCGGGGCCAGCTCATGACCCGTGGGACCACCGCCCGCCCACCGCACGCCCCTGTCGGCTCGTCGCGCGGGGCCGGCGGCGGGAGTGTTTGACACTTCAGCGACGAGGTAGTTCACTGCTGCAAAACGCTGCACGCCGGCAGGTAGGTAGGCTCATGCAACTGTCCTGTGACCTAGGACTTTGTCGGGCGTGGTCCGGTCTGTGAAGTAGCCAGCTGGTCGGCACGACTTCGATGGGGCTCGTGACGACGGCTCACCTGGCGCCCCGTCGGACGATGGTTTAGCGGTTCAGTAAACAGGCGCTTCCCGTACGGGGAGCTCGAGAGGCGGGCAAGTGGACCAGCTTGGTCAAGGGCGTTCCTGGATCGGTGTCAACTTCTGGTCACGGACCGGGGGACCGCGCATGTGGACCCGCTACGACGGGGCCGTCGTCCGCCAGGAGCTGGCGGTGCTCGCCGAGCACGGCTGCAACGTCACACGATCGTTCTGCTACTGGCCCGACTTCGTCCCCGAGCCCGAGCATCTCGACCCGTCTGTGCTCGAACGATTCGAGGACTTCCTCGACGCCCACCTGCAGGCTGGCCTCGGCACGATCCCGACGTTCATCGTCGGTCACATGTCGGGCGAGAACTGGGATCCCGCGTGGCGGGCCGGGCGCGACCTGTACCGGGACGTCTGGCTCGTGTCGCAACAGGCATGGTTCGCGACCGAGATCACGCGCCGCTTCGCGGCGCACCAGGCGGTGGTGGGCTGGCTGATCAGCAACGAGATGCCGCACTACGGCGGGCCGGCCACCTCCGATGAGATCACCGCGTGGGCCCGGATTATGGTCCAGGCCGTGCACGCCGGAGGCGGCCACCAGCCAGTCTCGCTCGGGGACGGCGCGTGGGGCATCGAGGTTTCCGGCCAGGACAACGGCTACTCGATCCGGGCTCTCGCCCCCCTAGTGGACTTCATCGGTCCGCACGTATACACGATGTCGGACGACCCCGTGCGCCAGTCCATGGCCGCTGCGCTCGCCTGCGAGCTCTGCAGTTCCTTCCATCGCCCGGTGGTGCTGGAGGAGTTCGGCCTGAGCTCGGACTTCGCCTCGGACGAGAACGCTGCCCATTACTACCGCCAGGTCCTGCACACGAGCCTCATCGCGGGCGCCAAGGGGTGGCTCGCGTGGAACAACTGCGACTACGACGATCTCCGCGACCAGGATCCCTACCGACACCACCCCTTCGAGATGCACTTCGGCCTCACGGACAAAAGCGGCAAGCCGAAAGCGCAATTGGAGGAGGTCGCCAACTTCGCGCGCCTCGTCGCCGATCTCGACGAGACGGGCTGGGAGCCCATCGCGGGCGAGGTAGCGATCGTGGTGCCCGAGCACTTCGAGCGGGTTCTCTACTTCACTACTATCGACTACCGCAAGGACATCCGCGACAGTCTCAGGCAGGCATACATCGCCGCCCGGGAGGCCGACTTGCCCGTCACTCTTCTGCGGGAGCTCGACGGACTCGACAAAGGGCCGAAGCTCCTGATCCTGCCGTCGGCAAAATTGCTCATGGCCCCAAGTGCCGCGCGCCTTCTCGAGCTGGCGGAGGGAGGGGCGACGGTCTACCTCTCATACTTCGCCGGCAGCGCGCCCTCTCAGGTCGGTCCCTGGATGCCCTGGCTCGGTGAGCTTTTCGGGATCCGCCACCAACTGCGCTACGGGCTCGTCGATCCGATCGAGGACGACGAGGTGGTGTTCAGTTTCATCGAGGCCCTCGGCGACCTGACACCCGGCGACGAGCTTCGCTTCCGGGTCGGAGGCAACGAGACCTCGCGCGCCTTCCTACCGCTCGAGCCCGCCGGCGCGACCGTTGTCGCGCTCGACGGGCACGGTCGCCCCGCCCTCTTGCACAGAAAGGTCGGCGACGGGGCCATGGTCCTGTGCACCTACCCGACCGAGTACATGGCGGCCCAGTCGCCTCGGGTCAACCCGGAGAGCACGTGGCGCCTCTACTCCGCGCTCGCCACCTCGGCAGGCGTCGACCGTCCGTTGACGGTCGACGATCCAAGGGTGATCACGGGTCGGCTCCGTGTCGGCGCCGGAGAGCTGGCGGTGCTGGTCAACGCCTCGCCGGATCATGTCGAGGTGAGCCTCAGGACGGCCGGGGCCGCCACCTATTCACGACGGGGCGCGCAGCCCAATGAGGCCCTCTCAGTACTCAGGCTTGCTCCCTTCGAGGTCGAGGTACTCGCAAGGTTCGACTGAGGCTGTGAACTTGCGAGGCTGAGACGACGTGGCCCGAAGAGGTGCCAGAACAACAGAACTCGCCTATGGATCCGTGTCGTCCCACGCGAGCACCGCGATCCCGTCCTGCGATAGCGCCAAGTCGAACTCGAACCCGTCAGCGGTGTACCACGGCAACCCGGCGCCCCCGCCGACTATGGACCACGGCCTCCGGTCGCGCAGGAGCTCGGAGGGACCGCTCACGGTGAGGTTCTCGACGGAACTGTCGGCGGTGACGAACAGCAGGCGGGTGCTGCCCGACAGGCCCGATCGCCACTGCACGAGCTCCCCGTCGGCCGGCGAGAGGGTGAGTTTCGGGGCAACGCCGGCGAGCGCCGCTGTTCGGCGGGCGAACAACTCGAGCCCTTCGTGCCGGACGCGCGAGTAGCCGAGGCCGGCGAGAGTGCCGAGCGCGATGACCTGACCCGATCCGAATCCATGCCGGGTCGCCACGGTGTCTCCGGACCCCGATGTGGCGAGAACCTCGGTGTCGCTCGACTCGAGGGCTTCGAGCCAGACAGCCGTCGGGACACTCGCCCGCTCGGCGCCGGAGCCTACGAGAAGAGTGCGATCCGTCTCGAGGCTGCGCCGTCCGAGGCTGCGGAGGCCGAGGGCCGAGGCCATCGGCCGGTCCTCTGGGTAGCGATAGAAGCCCTGCTCGTCGAATGCGTCGAGCTCGGACTCGGTCACCAGGGTCCCTCCCGCGCGCACCCACTCGACCACGGCGTCGGCCATCACCGGCGGCACGATGAGCGGCCAGGGCATCACGAGTAGCCGGAGGCCTGCGAGCCGTTTCGGCCGGTGGGCGTCTACGACCGCGTAAGGGAGCTGGACCCGCTCGAAGAGGCTGAGCCATCCGGTGACGCTGCCGCGGGCCTGCTCGGCGCTGCCCCCGTTCTCTGCCCAGTCCAGCTGGTAGCTCCCCTGGGAGAACAGGACACCGATCTCGGCCGCGTCCGGGCGGTACGCGTCGAGCAGTGCCTCGTGCTCTCGCACGACACTGCCCGTGCGGGCGAGGCGTTCCAGGCGGCCCGCGCTCTGCCCGTCAGAACCGGTGATCCCGAACCCGGAGGACTCGCGGCCGAACACTTCGTCTCTCCAGCACCAGAACAGGACCGCCTTGATCCCCCGTCCGTAGGCACCCCACACCCAACGTTGCTGCGTGCTCGGATCGACGGCGGGCCAGACGCCGAAACCGGCACAGGAGGCACCGCCCTGAAGCTCCGACACCCAGGCCGGCTTGTCCCCGGTTGCCGAACGAGTCGCCTCGATGCGCGTACCCAGCTCGCTCGTCGAGATGTTCTCCCAGGCCGGGAAGTGCGAGCACCCGAAGCCGTCGAGGACCTCGGCAAGGTCGAAATCGTTCCCACGCGACACCGCCTGCTCGAAGTCCATTCCGCTTGAATGGACCGCTGGCTTGCCGCAGTGGGCGAGGACGGGGTGGTTGGGATCGGACCGGCGCAAGCACTCGGCCCGGAAGGCCGCATGCCCGGCGGCACGCCAGCTGAGGAACGCCTCGAACTCCACGAGGTCGGTGTAGGGACGGCCGGGCTGCTTGCCGGGGAGCACGTCCTCCCAGGACGCATAGCGCCTGTGCCAGGCCTGCCCGAGCCCATCGAGATCGCCGTAACGCCCGGCGAGCCAGCTGCGGAACGACTCCAGCGTCGCGTCGCAATGGCAGACGTATCCGTCGCCTTGGACTGCCCATCGCGTTTCGTTCCAGCAGTCCCATGCAATGAGCGTGTCCGAGCTCGAGTAACGGCGACCGATCGCCTCCAGGAAGGCGCTCATGTGTTCGCGCACCGAAGGGTGGTCGAAACAGGCCCCGGGCGTGAGACCGACGTTGCACTCCCTGCGAGGCGAGGACCGTACGGCGTGACCCATGTGGTCGACGAGGTGCGCGCTGGGAAGCTCACGATGAATCCAGAACGGCTGGATCTCGGCGATGGTGCTGATCACCACGCGAAGGCCGGCGGCAGAAGCCTCGTTCATCAACTCGTCGTAGTCGTCGAATCGGTAGCGCCCAGGCTCGGGCTCGATCCATCCCCAGCACGCCCAGAGCTGGACCGTGTCCAGCCCGGCCTTTACCATCGCGGCCAGGTCTTGGTGCCACAGGTCACGCTCGGGAAACGGTGGCCGGTAGTACTGGGTACCGAGGATCATCGTGTTCGCGCCTCCGTTCGTCGCGGGTGTGCCAATTCCCCGCCCGCGCCCCGCCAAGCCCTTTGTCTCATTGAAGTCACGAGTGCCCAGAACCGCGCCTCGCAGCGATCTGCTGTTCGGCATCGGCCAGGCTTCGTACGACCGCCGCACCGAAATGCACGTCACACGGATGCGAGCACTCGCCGGCCGCGACGTTGCTCATGAGCTCTCTCAACGCGAGACCGTATGCGTCCTGCGGTGTCGAACCACCCCGCGGCATCGTCGACAGCCCGTCCGGTCCCCAGAGCGAGAGCTCCACGTTGATCGCGGCTGTGGGTGCATCGAGCGTCAACGAGGCGGTGCTGGTAGCTCCGCCCTCGTGGCGAAGGATAAGGTGCACGAGATCGCCTGACCCGCCAGTGGCTGTCACAGCTTGGACTGGGCCGAGAGCCGCGATCAGGATGGAGAGCGCGTGGGGCCCGACATCCCAGAGCGCGCCCTTCTCCCTTCGCCATGGGGAGGAGGCATACGGGCTGCCAGGGGCGAACGCCGACACGATCCAGCGTGCCCAGGCGCCCTTCCAGTCGCCTCCGTCCAGTGTCGCGAGCCACTGACGATTCGCCTCCGTGAAGCATCCCGTGAAGAAGACCACCGTGGAGACACGGGCGAGATCGACTGCCTCGACCAGATGCTCCGCACCGGCGACGGTGGTCGCGAGCGGCTTGTCGCAGAGGAGGTGCTTGCCGGCGCCGGCAGCCTGGGCGCCGAGCTCGGCTTGAACGTCCGGTGGCACCGCGAACGTCACCGCGTCCACGTGGCTCAAGAACTCGGTGAAATCCGTGTGCACGCCGACGCCGAACTCATCACCAAGCGCCGCCGCCTTGCCTGGGTCTCGTCCCCAGATCGCTGAAAAGTCAACCCCGGGCTCGCGCGCCAGCACGGCTGCGTGCGTGACGCGAGCCCAGTATCCCGTACCTACGAGCCCGAACCTCAAAGTCGACCTCCCGCTCAGTTTCCGAGCTGTTGCTCCGCGAACGGCTCAACGATCCCCAGCCTTTGCCAGTCCCGCTTGAATCTGGCCGACCAAACGGGCAACCGGGCGGGTCTGGAGATATCCGGGCCTTAGTTCCGCCCCCATCAAGATGGCGCCGACAACCCCGGCGGCGTCGCCGAGCCCGGGCTCGACCACTAGTTCCTCGATCTGACCTGCTTCCGGAAAGTAACCGGCGTCGAGCAGTTCGCGCGTCCTGTATCTTGCCCTGGGCAAAAGAGCGAGATCGTGCATCACGCCTCCGCCGACAACGATGCGCTGGGGGCGATAGGCGGTGATGAGATTGACCAGGCCCAGAGCGATGTACTCGCTCTCCAACAGCTCCGGGTCGGGTGGTTCCAACCCGGACTGCGTCCAGAGAGCCGACCGCTGCGCTCTTGCGGTGCCCGATGCCAGACCCTCCCAGCATGTGCCGTGGAAGGGGCAGTTCCCGGTCCACATCTGTTCGGGAAGGCCCGGCTGACAGTCGGTCGGATGTTGGGGAATCCGCATGTGCCCCATCTCGGGATGCGATCGTCCGTGAACAACCGTGCCGTTGACTATTGCCCCGACGCCGATTCCCGTGCCGACTGTGATGTACAACAGATCGGAGCATCCTTGAGCGTTACCCCAGGAGCGCTCCGCGAGCGCGGCTCCGTTGACGTCGCTGTCAACGCGCACGGGCACGCCGAGCGCGTCTTCGAACTTTGATCGAAGTGGCCAACCCCGCCACGCGGTCTTGGGGGTCTCACGGGCGATGGTGCCCGCCTCAAGATCGAGGGGACCGAAGCTTGCGACTCCCAAGCTAACAAATGAGCCCGAGCTTGACTCAACCTCGCGGAACCAGTCGAGCGCCAGATCGGTCGTCGTCTCCGGGTCGGTCGTGGGGATGACCGTGACGGCCCAAGCATCCTCCGAGCCGTCACCGACCGCGCAGACGCATTTCGTGCCGCCGAGCTCGATTCCTCCATATGGGGCCACGTCGTGTTCCCTCTCTACACCAATGATCAGGCATCCGGGTCAGATCCCGTTCTGTACCACGTCGATCGAAGGCTTTGCGAGTTCATAGGATGCCCACTCAGATCGGTCCCGACTGGTCAGCTGGACTTGTGGGAGCCACACGGTTCGGCCGGGACAGTCGCTCGCTGCGCGTCGATGTCAGGGTTCAGGATGAGGCCACTCGGACGAGGGGCTTCAGTATCGAGGGATCGCGATGCGCCGCGGTGAGTGCTTCCTCGCTCGACTCCAGCGAGAACCGAGCATCGACAAGCCCTTCGACGTCGATCGCCCCGGAGGAGATGAGAGCGATCGCCTCAGGGTAGGTGTTCGCGTAACGGAACGTACCGGTGACGCAAATCTCCCGACTCTGGACGGCTGAGATGGGCAAGGGCACCTCGGAGGACGGGCACATTCCGACGAGCACGGCAACGCCGGCTGGGCGCACGCAGCGGATGCCGTCGAGGATGGCGGCCGGCGAACCCGAGCAGTCGACGAACACGTCCGCGTCGACCGCCTGTTCCACGAGACTCGACGATGACGTGTCGACCACGGACGTCGCGCCGATCTTCGTCAGGCGCACCCGCCGCGCGGGCACCGGATCGCTGACGATGACCTCGGTCGCCCCGGCCGCCAGAGCCACGAGGGTGACTGACGCACCGATCGGCCCGGCGCCCGCGATCGCGACACGCGCCCCGACAGTTATCCCCGCCTTGCGGCAAGCCCACAGTCCGACCGAGAGCGGCTCGCAAAGCGCGCCAGCGTCGTCAGAGACATGGTCTGGCAGCGCAAACGCGAAATCCTCGTGGATCGTCACATAACGGGCGAGAGCGCCATCGACCGGTGGCGTAGCGAAGAAGACCACGTCCCGGCACAGGTTGTAGTGGCCGGTGCGGCACTCCCGGCACGAGCCGCACGGCACGCCCGGCTCCAGCGCGACACGCTGCCCGAGCTCATGGCGCCGCGCCAAATCCCCTCTGCCGACGACAACCCCAGAGGCCTCGTGGCCGAGCACCATGGGTGCATTGACGACGAAGTCCCCGATCCGACCGTGCTCGTAGTAGTGGACGTCCGACCCGCAGATGCCGACCGACGCCACCTCGACCAGGACCTGCCGGGGACCCGGAAGCGGAACCGGCCGGTCCTCGATCCGGAGGTCGCCTATCCCGTAGAGCACGGCCGCCTTGTTTGACATTTGCAGCATTTGACTCAGGTCCTTCCTAACAGGAACTTACGTGGAGACTACCGTTGCCCTCGGGTGCGCAGTAGTTGCCGGCGCGACGCAGGCAGCCTCTCCAAAAAAAGGGAGGCGGTGTCGGCCTTTCACCGGTTGTCGGGAGCCGTCTCGAGGCTCGTCCGAGATCGCGGGCCGGTGCAGCTGGTCAGGTGGTTCTCGACCACGTCGGTCTTGCGTCTCGGTGCCGCCCACCGCGACGAAGAGCATTCGCCGCCCATGAGCGGCAAGGTTGAGGGCCTCGTTGAGGTCTTGGTCGATGACCAGGTTGCACACCTCGCAACGGTAGGTGCGCTCTCGAAGTGACCGTTCGGATTTGACTGTCTTGGCAACGAGAGCAGGTCTTCGAGCTGGGTAACCAGCGGTCAGCGCGGCGGAACTCGGCCGGGAGGCGTCGAGGGGGCCCTGTCCGGCCCCGCCTTTCGGTGGGCTCTTGCGAGTAGATCTTCGTGCGCCGAAGCTCTGGTCTCTTCGCGCAAGCCCGCGAGCCGGCTACGGGACGATCGCCGCCTTCATGCAGGAAGGATCACTTCTAAGTGCCTCGAGCGCTTGGCCGTAGGCTCCAAGGTCGAACCGATGGGTAACGATCCCCTCGGTACGCACGCGACCAGACCGAAGCACAGCTAGCGCGCGGTCGAAACAATGGGTCTGGGCGAAAGAGCCTTTCACGGTGAGCTCCCGCCGGAACACCTCGTAAGGATGCACGGAGACAAAGGCGTCCTCGTCCGCCATCCCATAGACGAGAACTGTGCCGCCGTCGCGAACGAGGGGCAGGCACAACTCGGCGACTGCAACGGCTCCTGTCGCCTCGACGACGACGTCGTAACCGTCCGCCGTCTGACCACGCAGATTCGCAAGCGAAGCTCCCGGATCGGCCCTGTCGATCTGCACTGTCGAATCGACCCCGTACTCGCGAGCAAGCGCCAGTTTGAACTCCGTCGGCGCCGCTACAGTCACCCGAGCGGCCCCGCCGTGCACCAGCAACTGGGCGAGAACCAATCCTGTGGGGCCTGCTCCGAACACCAGCACGTCCGAACCCGGCCTCAGGTCGAGTACGTCCATTCCGTGGATGGCGCATGCAGTCGGCTCGGTCATCACAGCAGTGCTGAGACTCAGATCGTCTACGGGAAAGCACTTTTCCGCGAGCACTGTCACGAACTCGGCGAACGCTCCTGGCCCGTTCACGCCGAGCGAATAGAAATTGCGGCAAAACAGTGGCTCGTCGCGCCGACAGAACGTGCAGTAGCCGCACAGCACGGTGTTGTCGGCGGCAACCAGCTGGCCGACGGCGATCTCGGTGACCCCTTCGCCGAGAGCGTCTACGCGACCGACGATCTCATGGCCAGGCGTTAACGGGTACTTCGAGAAGAACCCTCCGTCGTGAATATGGAGGTCGGTTCCGCACATGCCGGCCATCTCGACGCAAAGGCGCACTTCTCCCTCGCCAGGCTCCGGTGTCGGAACAGTCAGCACATCGAACTGCCGCGGAGCACTGTAGACAACGGCTTTCATCTCGGGAACATTGCTAACCCGATGTAGCCAACGAACATATTCACCACCTGTGTGGGTCTCGTATTTGATCGCCCATCATAGGAGCATCCGGCGAACTCACGCACCTGTGTCCTGAGGCTGAAACATCGTCATATCCCTGCCAACAGAGCCTCTGTCTCGACTCCATGAGAACGCAAGGTGGTCCGGCGCGACGTGCGACCAGAGCCAAAGCACAGGTGAGCCGAATGCAAGGCTCCTGGCGTGGCGGCCCGCGATCAGCTCGGCGGCTCCGCTGCACGTCGGATCGAAGATCCTCGTCAGGTTCTTCTTGTGCAGCACCTGAGTGGTCAAGATTGTGTCATGGCCGCGAGTCCCGCTGTTGATGTCCTCGTCCGCAGTGGCACCGCTCACCGCCTGCACGAATACATTCACGACGTGGCGGCCCCTTACGGCCAGGAAGCGGCAGAAGCGACTGGAACAGAGCCGGGCCGCGTGTTCAAGACGCTCGTCGTCGCGGTCGCGGACACCTTGGCTGTCGCGGTGATACCGGTAACTGCCGAGCTCGACCTGAAGGCAATGGCCCACGCCCTCGGCGTGAAGAAGGTGGCGATGGCAGAACCGACGGTGGCTGAGCGCGCGACTGGCTACGTGGTCGGCGGGATAAGCCCGCTTGGCCAGAAACGCCGTCTGCCGACCATCGTCGATCGGAGCGCTTCGAGCTGGCCGACGGTCTTCGTGAGTGGCGGACGCCGAGGTCTCGAGATCGAGCTCGGCCCCGCAGATCTAGTCGCCTTGACCGGTGCGTCACTCGCTCTGGTCGCCCGCGCGCGCAAGCGACGGAGCGACAGTGCAGACCTCCGGTAGGGTGCGACGCGACCAGTTGCGAAGGATCCTTGACCCGGGTCTGTGAGCGCTCGCCCCAAGGCCTGTCGGAGAGCGGACCAGGTCTCGTGTCGGCCGCGCCGCGCGGTCGCGTCGGCGAGGCACCCGGCTCTCCCGACGCCGCCAGGACGACCGCGTCCACCCAGGACGCGCTCGATTGAGATAGACAAGTTCGCTCGTGAACAACGAGCCCTGCCATCGCCAGTGGCCGCAACGCCAAGGCGGACCTTGTTGTCATGCCACGTGTTCACTCCGAACGAGCGGCCACAACGCTGGACGGCCGTTCGCAAACCACAGCCAGCGGGAGGCCGCGCAACATACAGGCGGCCCCCCCGCTGGCTGCGCCAATGAGAGCGTTTTCCGCTCGTGCGGGACCGCTCCCACTTCGTCTCGAGGTCTCATGATACCCAGCTGGGACTGTGGGTTGCTAGAGGACAACTGGGGGATAACGTCGACATCGGTCGGACGGGTCGCCAGTGTCTCCTACGGCGGCACCTGAGTGACTGAGTCGAGCGGCGCCGAAGGCGGCGGCCACGGAGGTTGCAGAAGGATCAGCGGCCGCGTGCTCGGTTGCGCCGTTCTCGTCGTCGTCGGAGGACGGCCAGGAACTTGCGGAATATGAAGGCCACACGCGGAAACTACTCCCTCGTCAGATCAGAGTCGCGCTTTCGCTCGTCACCGGTTCAAGCAAGCACCGCGCCCTGCTTCACCGGCGCGAGCTGCCGACGACTCGTTTCGCCCGACCCTCGCTGAGGCGGAGGGTCGACACCCTTGCCACACGATCGCGACAGCCCAATCGGACCTGGCGTGAACCCTAAGACGAGACTCTTCGCTGACGAGCTGACGATGAGTGGAGCGGTCCGCGAACCTCGAGCGAGCCCTGAGTGATCTCGCCGTTCAAGACGAAATGGGGCCGTCCCGCGGCGGGCGTCCCACGCTTTCGAAACGCTCCGAGACAGAGCCCTATATGACACACGAGCCGATTATACAAGTTTGTGTTATCGAACGGGGTATCATCGGACGTGTGGCGACACAGAATCCGTACAGCTACGGCGGGCCAGTGAGTGGGCCGCACTTCATCGGCAGGGACGCGGAGGTCGCCGACTTGGTGACCTGCATGGTCGGCGGCATCAGCGTGGTCGTCACCGCTCCCCGCCGCTACGGCAAGACCTCGCTCATCGACCGTGCCACCGAGCTCGTCCGCAAGGACCACGGTGCTGTGATCTCCGTGAACCTGATGCACTGTCCGGGACTCGACACCTTCGCCAGCCGCCTCGTCGCCGGGGCCTACAACACCGAAGGCGCACGGGTGCGGAGGGCTCGTCAGGGTCTACCCGAGCTGCTGCGGCGGCTCAGGGTGCAGCCCGCACCGACCCTCGATGACGCGGGCAAGCCTCGCTTCACATTCGGGGGCCTCGCCGAGCGTGATGCGATTGTTGTTCTGGACGACACGTACGCGATCCTCTCCTCTCTCACCACGCAGCGTCCCGCTGTATTGATCCTCGACGAGTTCCAGGCGGTCGGGGAACTGGGCGGTGGACTCGCGCCTGCCCTCAAAGCGCTCGGGGACCAACATCCGAAGGTGTCGCTCGTCGTTGCCGGATCGCGCCAGCACCTCATGGACGCCCTTGTTCTTTCTCGCGGAGCGCCGCTCTACAACATGGCCGAGCGGCTCGCCCTCGGGCCGATCGACGAGCGCGTAATGGTCCGCTACCTAGTTGACCGAGCGCGCCACGGAGCCAAGGAGATGACCGAGGCAGCGGCTGAACACATCTGCGAGCTCGCCGGGCCTGTTCCCTACGACATCCAGCGCCTGGCCTACGAGGTCTTCGACCGAGCCGGAGATCGGATTGACACGAGCAACGCTGACGATGGCATGGGCGGGGTGATCCGACGCGAAGACCCGAACTTCACCGATGCCTTCTCCAGGATGTCGATCAGGCATCGCCGGGTGCTCGTCGGCATCGCCGTACGCCGCCGGGTTGAGCAGCCCTACACCGCAGAATTGGCCAGAGAGGTCGGCTACGCCGGACCACCAGGGGTTCGGCGTGCGATCGAGGCGCTCGGCGCCGACGAGACCATCTCGGATCGACAGGGCGCGCTGGTCGTCACAGACCCGTTCTTTGCCGAATGGCTTCGCCGTCTATGACCATGAGACCGGAGCGAGCCAAGAACGGGACATAGGGTTCTAAGACGAGCCGCTCCCTAAAACCTACGTTCCGCAGGTCGCGGGACCGCTTAAGAGGAATATCGGCGAGAGGTTCGTTGTGGTCCTCACGACCCGACGTTGTTGGACTCCCCCAGCGGCACTATCGCCGGATGGATGACACCGAGCATTGCGCAAGAATGATCAGAATCATGTCCTGCGGAGCCGCACTTGTGGTCATTGACTTGGGCCTTGTCAATGGCACGACCCCAGCGTACCCTCGGCTTTCGACGTCAACCGACACAGGGTGAAGACACCGAGACAGGAGGAATGACAAATGAGTGCTCGGAGAATTCTATGTAGTCGGGTCGGGCCCGCCGCAGCGTTGGGCGTGGCCTTCGTGCTTGGAGGTGCAACCTTTAGTGCTGTGCAGATCGCTGGGGCCAGCAACCCCGGTGTTACCTACCACGCGTGTTTGTTGAAGGGCGTTCTATCGAAGGTGGGAGGCGCGTCACCGACGTGCATAAAGGGAGCAAAGGTCATCTCCTGGAACTCGACTGGCCCGCAGGGGCCCAAGGGAGCCCCGGGCGCCACGGGTGCCGCTGGCCCACAGGGACCGACCGGTGCGGCTGGTGCGACTGGCGCGGCTGGCCCACAGGGATCGGCGGGTATGGCTCGTGATGCAGGCGACGTGTATCCCACCGCCACCCCGAGTCTCCGCACACAGGGGCTCCTGGGCTGGGTCTCCGTGACCAACGTCGGCACTGGAGAGTACTGCCTCATAGCCGACGCAACGTCGACCGAGGCCAACACGTCGTTGCTGCTGTCGCCGGGGGGGCCCGGAGGCGCGGGAGCGGGCGTAGCCGCCTGGACGGGGTATTGCAACTACAGCCCGCTTGGGTTGGAGGTCGAGACGTTCACCTTGTCCGGGGCGGCGTCGAACAGCATCGCCTTTGAAGCCGTCATACCGTCCACGCCTTGATGGCCATCGGGTGCGGTGGCACACGGATCGCTCGAAGCGCCCTCGGCGCTTCCGGTAGCCGCATCGGTCACCTCACGTGACCCTCTGACGGCGGTGCCCCGCTGTTGGCCGACGGTCAATCGTGTATTGCCAGGATGGGCGTGTTTCCGATGTGTCTGCAAGGACTAACCGAAGCCATTTTGACCTGAAACTCAAGACCAGTCGCAGATCCGCGAGGTCGGCTCTCCGACACGAACCCCCGCCTCCGCTCTTGCTACGGAGGGTGACGATTGGCCGATCACGGCAGAAGCGAGTGTGGTCTGGTCTCGCGGAACAACCGTTATGGAGCGCGCAGCCTGATCTCCTTGCGAGCACCCGAGGCGAGCAGATCGAGACGGACCCTGCCGCGCGGAGGCTCACAGCGGGCGAAACCAAAGGCTATAGGCGGATGAGCGGTGCGAGCCATTCAACGCCCTCTGTCTTGTGACGCCAGAACAGGTCTTCCCACAGGTAGTGAAGGGCAAGGGCGCGCCACGGCGACCACCGAGCGGCTCGTTCCAAGAGCGCGCTGACCGGCAAAGGTTCGCCGGCAGAGCCGCCGGTCAACAGGCGCGAGTAGATCCGCTGTTCCCACGGTGAGATGTGTCTCAGCTCATCGAAAGCGTGGAACGCGTCGACGAGGACGTAGCCGACGGACGCTGGCCCGATGCCATAGAGCGACAGCAACGCCTCGCGCTGTTCGTCGCTCGTAGCGTGGCGAAGCGCTGCTTCGTCGAGGTCGCCACGGGCGATGGTCTCACTGACGCGCAGGAGCGACCGCGCCCGGTACCCGACCTTGAGCGCGCGCAGCTCCTCCTCAGAGGTGCCCGCGAGTGCCGCTGGATCCCAGAACCCGTAGAGGTCGCGGCCGTCGAACTGGAGCCGGGTGCCATAGCGCTGGAACAACGCCTGGAGCATCTGGACGGAGCGACGAACGGTCGCATTCTGGAGGACGATCGCGATCACCAGGTACTCATAGAGCGATCCGAGGTGCATCGGGCGCATGCCCCGCCACCGGCGAAGGACGGGTGCTAGCGCGGGGTCGCGGCGGGCACAGTGCTCGAAGTCGGCCAGGTCGAGCCGAAGGTTCGCTCTCCACGACAGTTCCTCCGCCATCGTGCCTAGCAGCTGGCCAGACACACGTCCGCGGGCCCAGACATGAATACGGACGTTCGGCGTGGCGTCCTCGATCCGCAGCCCGAACGACTGGTCGCCGAGGCGGAGGGTCTGCCAGCGGACTCCGGGCTCCCACGCGGTGTCCTGTGAGGGGAAGTGGTCCGGCTTGTGAAATGTCGCGTCGAAGGCGAAGGGCTGCGTTGGCACGACATCGAGCGTCGCCACCTCGAGCAGCCTGGCCACGACCGTTCGGTGGGACGCGACTGGCGTATCTGGGCCTGGCACGTGACTAATCGTTCCAGTTCAGCCAGGCCTGTGCCCACACCGTCAGGTACCCGACCGATCCGTTGGCCACGTCCTTGGGGTCGTGAGCTGTTCCCGAATTTCTGAGTCATAATGAGCGAACACCTATTCGATAAAGTGTTCTCTGTGAACCTGACCGAGTGGGCACGTCGTCAGGGCATCCACCCCCAGACCGCCTATCGC
>Ga0302157_10000291_pt1 | contig 66133 bp, 60 predicted proteins | sample I_Bog_N3_3_FD_193502 | JGI IMG/M metagenome (GOLD analysis project Ga0302157, IMG submission 193502) | Peat permafrost microbial communities from Stordalen Mire near Abisko, Sweden - I_Bog_N3_3 | ecosystem: Environmental > Terrestrial > Soil > Wetlands > Peat | place: Sweden: Abisko, Stordalen... | reverse complement strand
CCCAATCTTTTGCGCTATATCTTTACCGACGCCGCGGCGCGCAGCCTGTTGCCCGACCGCGAGGCGCGCTGCGAACGGGTCATGGCCGAATTCCGCCGCGACTATGGGCGTGGAATGCATGACCCACGCGTGCGCGGCGTTGTCGATTGGTTGCGGGAAAACAGCCCGCTGTTCGCCGCGCTGTGGGAACGGCAGGGGGTTTTGGGGCGCGCAGGGGGGCTGCGACAGTTCGATCATCCCGAAGATGGGCCGCTGGTTTTTATCCAGCACGTCCTTGCCGATGTCGAACGCGGCGATTTCCGGCTGATCGTGTTGATCCCCGCCGCGATCGAGGGACTTGCCAAGCCTGCGTGACCTGCGCATGGGGCCTGCCATGACCACACCTGCCGATCCGCTGTCCCGCCTCTTGTCGATCATGGCGCGGCTGCGCGATCCGGTCGGCGGATGCGACTGGGATCTGGCGCAGAATTTCGCCTCGATCGCGCCCTATACCATCGAGGAAGCCTACGAAGTCGCCGATGCCATCGCGCGGGACGACATGGCTGCGCTGCGCGAGGAATTGGGCGATCTCTTGCTTCAGGTCGTGTTTCACAGCCGGATGGCGCAAGAGGCGGGCCATTTCGCCTTTGCCGATGTCGCCGACGCGATCGCGACCAAGATGGAAGCGCGCCACCCGCATATTTTTGGCGGGACGGCTTTTGGCGAGACGGGCGAAGCGGGCCAATCGCGCGAGGAGCGCTGGGAAAATGCCAAGGCCGCCGAACGCGCGGCCAAAGGCGCAACCAGCGCGCTTGAAGGCGTCGCGCTTGCCCTGCCTGCCCTGATGCGCGCCGAAAAATTGCAGAAACGCGCCGCACGCGTCGGGTTCGATTGGCCCGATCCGGCAGGGCCTGCGGCCAAAGTGGTCGAGGAAACCGCCGAACTGGCCGAAGCTGCGACCGACGCGCATCGTTTTGAAGAAGCCGGCGATTTCCTGTTTGCCGCCGTCAATCTGGTGCGCGCCTATGGCATTGCCCCCGAAGACGCCCTGCGCGCGGGCAACGCCAAGTTCGAGCGCCGTTTCCGCGCGATGGAAGCGCTGGCGGGCGGTAGCATTGCCGGTCGCGATCTCGATGCGCAGGAAGCATTGTGGCAGGCGGTCAAGGCTGCCGAAAAAGCTTAAAGACTTGAAAAACGGCCAAGTTCGCGCGGGGTAAGGCGGACGCGGATGCGTGAGGCGGGATGGCCCTGCGCATCTTCGGTATCGTGTTCCGAGAGGATTTCGCCGTGGGCATGGAGCCAGGCGAGCTTTTGCCCCTCGCCCATCGGTATGGTCAATTCGAGAGTCTGCGCCTCGCCGGTGAGCAGTGCGCCAAGCCGTTCGAGCAGGACATCGACCCCTTCCCCGGTCACGGCGGAAATCGGCACTGCCGGACGGTCGGGCACATCGTGCGCGATCAGGTCTTCGCGCATCGCCCGTTCCTCCGGCGACAGCAGGTCGATCTTGTTCCAGGCCTCGATGATCGGGATAGTGGGGCCGTCCTCGGCATTGACGCCCAGATCGGCGAGGATCGCCTCGACCTCGCGCTTTTGATCGGCGCTGGCGGGATTGGCGACATCGCGGACATGAACGATCACATCGGCGGCGGTAACTTCTTCGAGCGTGGCGCGAAAGGCGGCGACCAATTGCGTCGGCAGGTCGGAAATGAAGCCCACTGTGTCCGAAAGGATCGCCTTGTCCACTGCGGGCAGACGGATCGCGCGCATCGTCGGGTCGAGCGTGGCGAACAGCAGATCTTCGGCCATGACCGTGGCCCCGGTCAGCCGGTTGAACAGCGTCGATTTGCCCGCATTGGTATAGCCGACAAGCGCGATCACCGGCCAGGGCGCGCGATGGCGCCGTTCGCGATGCAGCCCGCGCGTGCGGCGCACTTGTTCGAGTTCGCGCCGGATGCGCGCCATGCGACCGCGGATCAAGCGACGGTCGGCCTCGATCTGGGTTTCGCCCGGACCGCCGAGAAAGCCGAAGCCGCCGCGTTGCCGTTCGAGGTGAGTCCATGACCGGACCAATCGTCCAGCCTGGTAATCGAGATGCGCCAGCTCGACTTGCATCCGCCCTTCGGCGGTGGCGGCGCGTTCGCCAAAGATTTCGAGAATAAGCCCGGTGCGGTCGATGACCTTGCGGCGCAGCTTGTCTTCCAGATTGCGCTGCTGGATTGCCGAGAGCGCGCCATCGACGATCACCAGTTCGGCGGCGGATTGTTCGCAGGCTACCGCGATGCGATCGACCTGCCCTTCGCCAAACAGGGTTGCCGGACGCACGGCGCGAATGGGCAGGATAAAGGCATCGGCGATCTCCAGACCGATCGCGCGGGCCAGCCCCTTTGCTTCATCGAGCCGGGATTCGGCATCGAGGCCGCCCTTTTGGCGCAAATCGGGGAGCACGACGAGCGCCTTGGCGCCGCGCGTGACTTCGCCCATGAGATCGTCGGGGTTACGTCCAAATTCAAAACCGCTCATTCCACCGGGCCTAGACCAGTCCAGAGCCCGGTGGAAGCGCGATCAGACGGTTTCGCCATCCCAATCGCCCGACAGGTCGACATGGCCCGCCGGTTGGATAGTCGAAACGGCATGCTTGTAGGCCAGTTGCACATAGCCTTCGCGTTCGAGCAACATGCAGAACAAGTCATAAGCCGCGACTTTGCCCTGCAGCATGACACCGTTGACGAGGAACATGGTGACTTGCACGCCCGCATCGCGGACGCTTGACAGGAACACTTCCTGCAACAGGCGCTTTTTCGTGGATTCTTCGCCGCCGGCCTGGAAATGGGCGACCGAAAGCTGCTGGCCCGGCATGATCGTGCTGATCGCGTGCTTGTAGACCAATTGTGACTGGCCATCACGCCGCAGCAGGATCGAGAAATTGTCGAACCAGGTGACGATACCCTGCAGCTTGACGCCCTTTACCAGAAACATGGTGACGGGAATCTTGTTCTTGCGCAGGTGGTTGAGGAAAACGTCCTGAAGATTCTGGCCTTTTCCGCCGGAGGGAATGGCGGAAATTGCGCCAGAGGAGGGGGCGCCGGACGACGTGGATTGGGGGGCGCCTTCCTGTTCGGGCTCGTCCTTGGCAGTGCGGGGACGGGCGGAAAGCGTACGACCGGTCATTTGGCTGACTCCTTGGTGTTTTATATTGGCTCGGCCCGGCTTATCCCCGGTGCCTTCGCGATCTGGCGCAGCGCGGAATCGGGGGATGCCCGGTCCTTTGCCTTGCCGCCAAGCGTTTGGCCTGAAATCCCGAACCCATTGTCCGGTCTTCACAGAGCAAACGCTTCGGAGGTTCCTATAACGGCCCGCCCCCCCCCGCGTAAACCGTCAACTTGTCGATCTTGCACCCTTTGCAGACAAATCCCGAGTCGATCAGCCTGCTTCCTCGTCTTCGTCTTCGCGCCGTTCTGCCATTCCGAGCAGCTTGAGCTTGCGATGCAAGGCCGAGCGTTCCATGCCGATGAAGCTGGCGGTCTTGGAAATGTTGCCGGAAAAGCGGCGAATCTGGACGCGCAGGTATTCGCGTTCAAAGTTTTCGCGCGCTTCGCGCAGCGGCACCCCCATCAGCGATGCGCTGCCGCTGTCGCCCGCCAGCGGCGTGCTGATGATTTCCGTCGGCAGCATGTCGCTTTCGATCCGCGCCAGCCGGCCGCGCGGCGCGAGAATCATCGTGCGTTCGACGACATTGCGCAATTGGCGTACATTGCCTGGCCAATCATAGCTTTGCAGTGCGGCCATGGCTTCGGAGGCAACGCCCGGCGCAGGCAGCCCCTGTTCGGTGGCAAAGCGGGCAAAGAAATGGTCGATCAGCGCGGGGATGTCCTCGCGCCGATCGGACAGCGGCGGGATCGCCACCGGCACGACATTGAGCCGATAGAACAAGTCTTCGCGAAAACGGCGCTCGGCAATTTCCTTTTCGAGCGGGCGTGAACTGGACGATACCACGCGCACGTCGACGCGGATCTGGCGATGGCCGCCGACCCGGACAAAGGCCTGCTCGGTCAGCACGCGCAGGATTCGCGCCTGGCTGGATGCGGGCATGTCGGCCACTTCGTCCAGGAACAGCGTGCCGCCGTCTGCCATTTCGAGCAGCCCGGCGCGGATCAGCTTGCCGTCGGCTTCTTCGCCAAACAGTTCCTGTTCAAAGCGTTCCGGGGTAATTCGCGCCGAATTGACCGTGACGAACGGCTTGTCGATGCGCGTGCTCCAACTGTGCAGCAGGCGCGCCGCGACTTCCTTGCCCGATCCGGCAGGGCCGGTGATCAGCACGCGGCTGCCGGTATGGGCGACGCGTTTCAATGTTGCGCGTACGGCGTTGATCGCCGAGGAATTGCCGGTGAATTCATCGGCCATCCCGAAATCGCGGCGCAAGCGGGCATTTTCCCGGCGCAATTGCTCGGTTTCGGTCGCGCGCTCGACCAGCAGCAGCAGGCGTTCCGCTTCGAACGGCTTTTCGATGAAATCCATCGCGCCGCGGCTGATCGCGGAAACGGCGGTATCGATATTGCCGTGGCCGGAAAAGATCACCACCGGCAATTCGGGTTCGCGCTTTTTGATCTCGTCCAGCACTTCGAGCCCGTCCATCGGGCTGCCGTGCAGCCAGACATCGAGCAAAACGAGGCTGGGGCGCCGTTCGTCAATGGCGGCGAGCGCGGCCACGCTGTCACCGGCGACGCGGCAGGAATAGCCTTCGTCGCTCAGCACGCCCGCGACGAGTTCGCGGATGTCGCGTTCATCATCGACGATCAGGATATCAAGGGCCATTGTGGTGAAATCCTTCAACGCGTCTTTTCGCGGATGGGGTGATGTTGGGCAGATGGTGGCGTCGGAGCGCTCCTGGGATCGGGGCTGTCGGCGGCGTTGGTCGACTGCGAACGGGCAAAGCGCATGATCACCCGCGCGCCGCCGCCTTCGACCGGGGCAAAGGCCATTTCGCCGCCATGTTCCTCGACGATCTTGTTGACGATGGCGAGGCCGAGCCCGGTGCCTTTTTCGCGGGTGGTGACATAAGGTTCGAGAATGCGGTCGCGTTCCGCCGGAAGACCGATGCCGTTGTCGGTGACGCTGATCGTGATCGACTGCGCGTCGCTGTCCAGACTTACGGCGATGCGCCCCTTGTAGTCGATGTCCTCGGTCCGCGCGCGGGCCTCGATCGCCTCGATGGCGTTTTTGAGGACGTTGGTCATGACCTGGCTGAATTGATGGCGGTCTGCCTCAAACGGTTCGTTGGTCGATCCGCTATAGGAAAAGCCGATCGCGCCATGCGCGACTTCCTGGAGGAAAATGGCCTGACGCGCGAGTTCTCCCGCGTCCTCGGGCCGGAATACCGGCTTGGGCAAACGTGCGAACGAAGAGAATTCGTCGACCATTTTCCGCAGATCGCCGACTTGCCGGATGATCGTCGCGGTCAATTCCTCGAACAATTCGGGGTCGGTGGTGATCTGCCGCAGATAGCGCCGTTTCAATCGCTCGGTGGCGAGCTGGATCGGGGTCAGCGGGTTCTTGATCTCGTGCGCGATGCGCCGCGCGACATCGGACCATGCGGCGCGGCGCTGATCGACGATTTGGCGCGTGATGTCTTCAAACGTCACCACATAGCCGTTGGCATCGCGCGTCACCTTGACCGCCAGAGTCAACAGATCGCCGGCCTTGGCATAGTGCACGACGCCGCTCGCCTCCCCACTGGTCACCAATTGATAGAGCTGCGGGGCAACGTGTTCGAGCGAGGCGCCGATCGAATCGCTGCCGCTGTCTTCGCCGATCAGTTTCTGCGCCGAACTGTTGATCAGGCGGATGGTGCCTTGCCGATCGATCGAGACGATCCCGGCCGTGATCGATTCGATGACTGCCTCGATAAAGGCGCGGCGAACGTCGAGCTGCGCATTGGCGCTGACCAGTGCGCGGGTCTGGGTTTCCAGCTGCGCGGTCATGCGGTTGAACGCACGGGCGAGCATGCCGACTTCGTCGGGCGCCTTGCCATGGGCGACGCGCATGGCAAAATTGCCGCTGCCGACTTTGCGCGCGGCAACCACCAGCTCGACCAGCGGCGCGACCTGACGGTCGGCAAAGCGCAAGGCGGCCCAGACCGCAAGCATCACCAGCGCGAGCGAAATGCCGAGCAGCGCGAGGTTGAAGCGCACTTGCAAGGCGCGCGCGCGCCGGGTCAGCATGTCATAGGCGCCCAGCACGGATTCGGCGCGTTTCCATTGGCTGAATGCCAGCTGGTCGGAATTGCGCGCGACATAGAGATAGATGCCGCGCGCCCGGTCGATCGGGGTCACCGCCTCGATCTTTTCCGCCGAGGCGTTGACCACGACCGGCTCGCCCTCGGCCAGCCGTCGCAATTCGTCCGCCGTGACACGCTGGCGCGTATCGTTGCGGGCGGGATCGACGATCGCCGCGGTGCGCAAGGTGCCGTCCTCGCCGCGTTCGATGATCGCGGATTCGTCGAGCTTGCGGCTGATCACCTGCCACGAATAGCCTTCGGCAAATTCCTGGCTGGTCATCGGCGCCTGGCCGAGATAGCTGCGGATATCGCCGGCCATAGCGACGCTTTCCTTGCCCACATCGCGCAGTTTGTCGGCATAATAGCCTTTGGCCAGGCTGTTGGCGTTTTCGAGCATGCCGCGCGAATTGTCGGAAAACCAGAATTCGACCCCCGACTGGAACAGCAGCGAGGCGAAGATCACCACGAGCAGCGTCGGCACCGCCGCAATCAGCGAAAACAGCCAGACCAGACGGACATGCAATCGGCCATTGCTGCCCAGAACGCTGCGCGATGCACGCGCCAGCGCAACGCGCCGACCGCCCAGCACGATCAGCGCCATCGCCGGAACGAGCGAGCCGATCAGGAGGCTGGTGGTCAGCTTGGCGGGTAAAAGCTGGTCGCCGGAGGCATGCAGCGGGTTGAGCTTGTACCAGCTCCACGTCACCATGAACACCAGCCAGCAGGCGGCGATCGTTTCGAGCAACAGGAAGATATTGGCTCGGCGCAGCCAGATCAGCAGGCGTCGCCACCAACGCGGCAATCGCCGGGCTCGCCTGGGCCTTATTGCTGCAACCTGACCAACCATAGTTGCTCTGTGACAACACCCCTGTTGCCCAAATGCAAGCAAATTTACGCCGCGCGGGGTGTCCATGCGACGGACCGAGCCCGATCAGGCGCGAAGCGTGGCATCCTCCGGGTGAATCCCGAGCTCCGACAGCCGTTTGCGCAACGTGTTGCGATTGATCCCCAGAATCTGCGCCGCGCGCAACTGGTTGCCCCCGGTCTGGCCAAGGACATGAAGAAACAGCGGTCTTTCAAACATCGCCAGCGCATCGTCATAGAGCCGTCCGGCAACCGGCGGAGTCTCGGCCAGCCAGTGCAGCAGCGCCGTCGCCATATCGCCGTTTCCGCGGGCAGGATCCATGGCGCGTGGAGCGTGGCCCGCGTCGCCGCCGAGCATCGGCTCGATCGCGGCGACATCGATCATTTCCTCCCGCGCCATCAGCGCAAGGCGATAGATCAGGTTGCGCAATTCGCGCACATTGCCGCGCCAGGGTTGACGCGCCAGCAGCGCCGCGGCGGCGGGAGTCAGGTGGCGCCGTGGCAGTCCCTCATTGGCAGCGCAGGCGAGGAAATGGCGCGCCAAGGCCGCAATGTCGTCGGCGCGGTCGCGCAAGGGGGGTAATTCGATCGGTACAACCGCAAGGCGGTAATAGAGATCTTCGCGAAACGTCCCCGCCGCAATCATCGGCAGGAGATCGCGGTTGGTCGCCGCGATAATGCGGCAATCGAGCATGATTTCGTCGGCCCCGCCCACCCGGCGGATGCGCCCCGATTGCAGCGCGCGCAAAAGCCGGGTCTGCGCGTCGAGCGGCATGTCGCCGATTTCATCGAGAAACAGCGTGCCCCCGGCGGCTTGTTCGAATTTGCCGACATGGCGGGCGACGGCGCCGGTAAATGCTCCCTTTTCGTGCCCGAACAGTTCGCTTTCGATCAGGTCATGCGGAATCGCGGCAGCGTTCACCGCGACGAATGGCCCCGCGCCCCGATTCCCGAGCTGGTGGATCGCTTCGGCCACCAGTTCCTTGCCGGTGCCGGATTCGCCGAGGATCAGCACGGTCAGGTCGTTGCGCAAGAGGCGGGTGATCATGCGATAGACAGCCTGCATCGCCGCGCTGCGCCCGACCAGCGGCAGACCCTGCGGCACGGCGTCGCCATCGTTTGGTTCTGTCCGGGCGGCGGCGCCATGACCAATGCCCTGATGGACCGCCGCGATCAGCTCGTCGAGATCGAACGGCTTGGGGAAATACTCGAATGCCCCGGTATCGCTGGCGCGCACGGCGGTATCGAGCGTATTTTGCGCCGAAAGGATGATGATCGGCATTTCCGGGTGGCGTTCGCGCACCTGGCCAAGCGTTTCGATCCCGTCACCATCGGTCAGGATGACATCGGTCAGCATCAGCGCATGATCGCCCGATGCCAGCAAGCGGTCGCGCCCGGCAATGCTGTCCGTGCGCGCGACGGCAAAACCTTCGGCCGCCAGCGCGGTGGTGATCACGGTGGCGATCGAGGCGTCATCTTCGACCAGCAGGATCGACCTGTTCATCTTTTCAAGCCCTCTTTGTACCGGAATTCCGCGATGGCGCCGAGCCCGCGACCGGCAGATGCAGCCGAAAGTGAGTCAGCCCCCTCGCCTCGTCGCGGTCATAGGTGACGCGGCCATTCATTTCGCGCACCAGTTTCTGCACAAGCGCCAGCCCAAGCCCCTGCCCGCTCTTTTTGGACGAGACGAACGGTTCGAAGATATGGTCGCGCAAAGGCGCCGGGACGCCGGGGCCATTGTCGGTGACGCGCAGTTCGATCGGCAGGCGCAGCGGCGCACCCCCCGGGCCGGAATGGACCTGAATGCCGCTGGCAAATCGGGTGCGCACGATAATGCGCGGAGATTCAACGCCTTCGCATGCATCCCTGGCATTGGCCATAAGGTTCAGCAGGACTTGCACCAGCGAGTCGTGGTTGGCGCTGATCGGCGGCAGACTGGGATCGAATTCCTCTTCGATGATCGGGCCCTCGCCCTTTGCGTCTCGCCCGCCCCTTCCTGCCACAAGGATTGCATGCGCGTGGCGCGAAGCTTCGTGGAGATTGCAATCGACTGCCGGTTCCGGGCTGCGCCGGCTGAGCGATTGCATCTGGTCGATCAGCTTGGCGATGCGGTCGACTTCGGTGGTGATCAGCCCCGTCAGGGCGCGATCGCCCTCGCTGACCCGGCGATCGAGCAATTGCGCTGCGCCGCGAATTCCCGCGAGCGGGTTCTTGATTTCGTGCGCCAGCACTTCGGGTGCGCGCAGCACTCCCCCGCCCGGCTCATCGCCGCCCGCCATACCCAGCGTCAGCGCCTCGACGCCGACCGGTTCTTGCAGCACGAGGATCTGCCAGCCGGGGAAATGCAACACCGGCGCGGTCATCAGGTCGATTGCACGTGCCGGTTGATCAAGGATCCGCACCAGCGAGCCGCGCGCCACGAGGTGCGCCTCGCGCTCGCCCAGGCGTTCGAGAATCACTGCCTCTTCAAAGGCAAACAGATCGTGCACCGATCGTCCGATCAGCCGGCTGGCGCCTTGGCCAACGAGTTGCTCGCCCGCCGGATTGACCGATGTGACCGACAGATCGGGGGCCAGCAGGAACAACGCCTGCGGCAGGCTGGCGATCACGCGCCTGGGGTCGGGCGGGCCGGATTCATCTCGATCACGGTCATTGGGGCGATCACGGTCATGGGGCCCGTCAAAGGGGGTGCTGATGACGGCCATACGTCTTTTCGCCGCGTTCAAGCCGCGACCTGACGTGCGCAATCCAGGCGACGTTCGGAATTGGGATCGAAACGTCCGTAGAAATCCGCCAGGCTCGCCAGCACCGCGTCAGGATCGTCAATGAAATTGACGCAGTTGCGGAATTCGGCCGATCCGGTCAGCCCTTTTGTGTACCAGCCGAGGTGCTTGCGCGCCATGTTGACACCGACCGTCTTGCCGTAAATGCTCAACATATCGTGGTAATGCTCTACGATTACGCCATATTGTTCGCCGATCGTCGGATCGGACAGCACTTCGCCGGTGTTCAGCCAGTGCATCATCTGGCCGAGCAGCCAGGGCCGCCCATAGCTGCCGCGCCCGATCATCACCCCGTCGGCACCGCTCTGTTCGATGGCCGTGGCGACATCGGCGATCGAGCAGATGTCGCCATTGACGATCACCGGAATATCGACCGCATCCTTGACGCGGCGGACAAAGCTCCAGTCGGCAGAGCCCTTGTACATCTGGTTGCGGGTGCGCCCGTGCACGGTGATCATCTTTGCGCCGAGATCCTGCGCGATCCGCGCCAGTTCGGGCGCGTTGAGGCTGTCGTGGCACCAGCCCATGCGCATCTTGACGGTGACCGGGACGGAGACCGCCTTGACCGTCGCTTCGATCAACGCGGCGGCCAGCGGCACGTCGCGCATCAATGCCGATCCGGCATCGCCATTGACGACCTTGCGCACCGGACAGCCCATGTTGATGTCGATGATTGCCGCGCCGCGATCTTCGGACAGGCGTGCCGCCTCGGCCATCTGTTCCGGTTCGCAGCCGACCAGTTGCATCGACACCGGTTCCTCGATCGGATCCCACGCCGCTTTTTGAACCGACTGGCGCGTTTCACGGATCGCCGCCGGGCTGGCGATCATTTCGGTCACATTGAGCCCCGATCCGAACCGGCGCACCATGCGGCGGAACGGCAAGTCCGAAACCCCGGTCATCGGCGCCAGCACCACGGGGCATGCAATGCGCACCGGGCCGACAGCGATGGGGGTCAGCACGGGATGTTTCGGATCATTGTTCATTCTTGCGTCGCTTGCTGCCTAAAAAACAGGCAGGCGTTAGCCAATTGCCGGGGCTTGGGCAAGTTTGTAAGGGGCGCTCACGATGAATTGCGCAAACCCTCCGCATGACAAGGCGCGCCCGGCGCCAATGGCCGCATTCGCGGCCGTGGTGGTTGCCGCCGGCAAGGGGCTGCGCGCGGGCGGCAGTGTGCCCAAACAGTTTGCGCTTTGGCGTGGCAAGCCCTTGGTGCGCCACAGCGTCGAGCGCCTGGTCGCTGCGGGTGCCGCCCCGCTTGTGGTAGCCATTCCCGACGACTGGCGGGCCGAGGCAGAGGCGGCGCTGGCCGGTCTTGGTCCGGTGGTTCTGGTTCCCGGCGGCGCGACGCGTCGGGCTTCGGTGCGCGCCGCGCTCGAATGGCTGGACCGCCGGGGCGGAAACGAACGCGTGCTGATCCATGATGCCGCGCGGCCCGATCTGCCGGGCGAGGTCATTGCGGCGCTGGTTGCGGCGCTCGACAGTGCGCCGGGCGCGATCCCGGTCTTGCCCGTGGTCGACAGCGTGGTGCGCGGGGACGGCGGCTTGCGTCAGGCGGCGGAGTCGCGCGACGGGCTCTATCGCGTGCAGACGCCGCAGGCCTTTCGCTTCGCACCGATTCTGGCCGCGCATCGCGGATGGCGCGATGCAGCAGAAGCGGGCGACGATGCCACCGTGGGCGATGCCGCCGGGCTTGCCATTGCGCTCGTTTCGGGCGACGAGCGGCTACGCAAGGTGACCTTTGCCGAGGATTTTTCCCGGGATTTTGATTCGGCGGATCGCGATTCCCATGATGACAGGACAACGGCGATGATGACCCGCACCGGCGCCGGGTTTGACGTACACCGTCTGGTCGAGGGCGAAGACCTGTGGCTGTGCGGCGTCAAGATCGATCATCCGCGCGGGCTGTCGGGCCACAGCGATGCCGACGTCGCTATTCATGCGCTGGTCGATGCCTTGCTCGGCGCGATTGCCGCAGGCGACATCGGTGATCATTTCCCCCCGTCCGACCCGCAGTGGAAAGGCGCCGCCTCCGACCGCTTCCTCGCTCATGCCGCCGCGCTGGTTCGTGCCCGTGGCTTTGCCGTCGGCAATGTCGATGTGACGATCATTTGCGAGGCACCGAAGATCGGGCCCCACAAGGCGGCGATGCGCGAAAGACTGGCTGCCATTCTGGACATCGCTGTCGATCAGGTGAGCGTGAAGGCGACGACGACCGAGCGACTGGGCTTGACCGGGCGCGGCGAAGGGATCGCTGCGCAAGCGATCGCGACGGTGTTCGGGGCATGACCGTGCGCCATTCGATTCCTGCCGTTCTTGCGCTGATGGCGCTGGGGTGTGCGACGGCGGCGCGCGCGAGGGATGATGCCTGTCTCACCCCTGCGGAGCTCGACGCGACATTTGCCTACGCGCTGCCCACGGTGATCGAATCGGCGGCGCAGACGTGCCGTCCGGTCCTGTCGCGCGACGGATACCTGGCGACCGGGACGGATTCGCTCGCCGCGCGCTATCGTGTCGGACAGGCGGCGGCCTGGCCGGTTGCCAAAGCGGCGGCGCTCAAGATCGGCACGTCTGCAGCAGGCGGCGGCTTGGGCAGATTTGCCGCATTCCTGCCCGACAGCGCCTTGCAGGGGTTTGCTACGGGCTATGTCGGGCAATTCGTGGTCCAGTCTATCCGACCTGCCGATTGTGCCGAAATCGAGCAGGCCCTGCACTTGATGGCGCCCTTGCCGCCCGAAAATACCGCCGGTCTGATCACGCTTCTGGTTCGGCGACTCGAACGCCCGAGGCCAGGGCAAAAACCGCGAATTCCGCTTTGCCCGGTTGTTTCGGGCCCCTCTCCCGCGCCGTCCGAGACACCGTCCGGATCGGGGCACTGAAGGATACCTGATCCATGGACAGTCTGCTTCCCGCCGATCTGGTCGGCATGGCCGCCCGCGTGATTGCCGCGAACAAGGCACTGGGGCGCACCGTGGCCGTCGCCGAAAGTTGCACCGGAGGGCTGGTCGCCGCCGCACTGACCGAAATTGCCGGCAGTTCGGCCGTGCTCGATCGTGGCTTTGTGACCTATTCCAACGCGGCCAAGATAGAGATGCTGGGCGTTTCCGAAGACCTGATCGACACATTCGGGGCGGTCTCGGTGGCTGTGGCCTGGTCTATGGCGCAAGGCGCGCTGGGCCGGTCATCGGCCGATGTGGCCGTGGCGATCACCGGGATTGCCGGCCCCGATGGCGGGTCCGAGCAGAAACCGGTCGGCACCGTGGTCTTTGCCTGCGCCCGCCGGGGACAGGACGACGAAGATGCTGTCGAAGCGGAAACCAAACTGTTTTCCGGCGATTTTACCGGCCCGGGCGGCCGCGCCGAAGTGCGGCGTCAGGCGGCGCTGGTCGCGCTCGAACTGCTCTTGCCCCCGGAAACCGCGCCGATGGCAGCATCGGCCCCGTAAAGCCGGGCAGCGCGCGTTTCGAACGCGGTGACCATCTTGCGAAACGCGCGGTCGAGGTATTGTCCGGCGAGCTTTTCGAACAGCGCGTTGCGGAACGTGAATTCGCAAACGAAATCGATGCGACAGCCGCCGCCCTCGTCCGGGGCAAAATGCCACGAGTTCGACAGGGTTTTCATCGGTCCGTCGAGATAGTCGACCATGATCGCGCCGACATCGGCCTCGTTGGGGCGATCTTTGGTCACCCGGCTGGTGAATTTTTCGCGCAGCGCGTTGAAACCGACCATCATGTCGGCGATCATCTCGTGGCCGTTGTCCGACCGGATGCGCGTCGCCACCACCCAGGGCAGAAATTCGGCATAGCGCTTCACGTCGGCGACCAGATCGAACATCTGCTCGGGCGACCACTTCAGGTGCCGGGTTTCGGCGATGCGCGGCATCTCAGCCCAGCTTTCCCGATGCTTTTGCCAATTGCGCCTCGCGCGCGGCGCGCATTTGCGCGAAATCCTCGCCCGCGTGATAGCTCGACCGGGTCAGCGGGCTTGCTGCGACTTGCAGGAAGCCCTTCGCCCGCGCAATCGCACCATAGGCCGCAAAAGCCTGCGGTGCGACGAATTCGATCACTTTGGCATGTTTCGGAGTCGGCTGGAGATATTGCCCCATGGTCAGGAAATCGATCCCGGCCGAGCGCATGTCGTCCATCACCTGGTGCACTTCGAGTCGCCCTTCGCCAAGGCCGAGCATCACGCCCGACTTGGTGAATACGCGCGGATCCTGGCGCTTCACTTCCTCGAGCAGGCGCAGCGAAGCGTAATAGCGGGCACCGGGGCGGATCGTGGGATAGAGCCGGGGCACGGTTTCGAGATTGTGGTTATAGACATCGGGCCCGGCCGCCACGATCGCCTCGACCGCTGCGGCCATCTTGCCCCGAAAATCGGGCGTGAGAATCTCGATCGTCGTATTGGGCGCCTGATCGCGCAGCGCACGGATCACTTTGACAAACTGTCCCGCGCCACCGTCGGGCAAGTCATCGCGGTCGACCGAAGTGATGACGATATGTTCCAGCCCCGTGCGCGCCGCCAATTCGGCGACATGGCCCGGTTCCGAGGCGTCTACCGCGCGTGGCATGCCGGTCTTGACGTTGCAGAACGCACAGGCGCGTGTGCACACATCGCCCAGAATCATCACGGTGGCGTGTTTTTTGGTCCAGCATTCGCCGATATTCGGGCAAGCCGCCTCTTCGCACACCGTCGTCAGCTTCAAATCGCGCATCAGCTTGCGCGTCTCGCCATAGCCCTTGCTGGTCGGCGCCTTGACCCGGATCCAGTCGGGCTTGCGCTCGCGGGCGGGGGCGGGGGCGGAGTCGGTTTCCAAGGGTGCGGGCGCGATCGAGGGCTTGGTCATGGACGGCCAGATAAGCCTTCGGCGCGCGAATTGCCAGACCCGAACGACGCTTGCACTAACGGCCGCTTGCGGTCATGGGGACGCCAATGCGTCTGAGGGAGAAATGCAAATGACCGATCCCCTTTCCCCTGCACTGGACCACTTGATCACCGGCTATCGCCGTTTTCGCGAACAGGGCTGGACGCCAAAGCTCGAGCGCTGGCGCGAACTGCGCGACAAGCAAAGTCCGCAAGTTATGATCATCGCCTGCTCCGACAGCCGGGTCGATCCGGCGCAGATCTTCGACACCGATCCGGGCGAGATGTTTGTCGTGCGCAATGTCGCCGCGATGGTCCCCCCGTTCGAGACCACGCCGGGCCATCACGGCGTTTCGGCGGCGCTCGAATTCGCGGTCCAGGTGCTCAAGGTCAAGGAAATCATCGTGATGGGCCACGGCATGTGCGGCGGGTGTCAGGCCGCGCTGACGCAAAGCCTGCAGGGCTCCGAACCTGGCGAAGGCGGCTTTGTCGCCGACTGGATTGCGCTGCTCGATGATGCACGCGGCCCGGTCGTGGCGCAATACGGCACCACCGGGCGCGATGCCGAACGCGCCATGGAACACGCCGGTGTGTGCACCAGCCTCGCCAATTTGCGCACGTTTCCCTGCATCAGCCGCAAGGAGGCCAAGGGTACGCTGCGTCTGACCGGCGCGTTCTTCTCGATCAGCGACGGCTTGCTCAACTTGCTCGACGAAACCAGCGGGAAATTTCATCCGGTTGAATGAGTGGTGAAAACCGGCGTGAAAAAGACGGCGGCTCCCGGATGGGGCCGCCGTCTTTTTTTGCGTCGGAAAGTCTTCCCCGGACCCGGTCCGGGGAAGAAGCTGTCTTACTTGCCGGCCGCTTTCTGGTCGGCGTAGATCGCCCAGAGCTGCGCGATCGGGGCGCGCGGCCCGGCGACCTTGGCCAGATTCGCCTTGGCATCGGCAAATTTGCCTTCGTCGATTTCGGCGATCGCAAGCCGGGTCAGGATGCGATCCTTTTCGGCATCGACGCCGCCCTTGCTCAGCGCGAGAGTGTAAAGCTCGTCCGCCTTGGTCGCATCGGCATAAGACAGGAACGTATCGGCGGCAGCCATCGCGACTTTGCCCGAAGGCGCGGCAGCAGCTTCCTTGGCCAGACCGGGCAGCGAGGCCTTGTCGGCAGGGATACGCGGGCGAGCCTGGGTCAACACGTCCTTGACGAACGTGTCGTCCGGCTTGAGCGCACCGACCGCGACACCCTGTTCGGCAATACGGACCGCTTCGCCGGGGAAACGGCGGGCGTCGATCGCCTGAAGATAGGCGACATATTCGCGCTCGACGAACTTGGGTTCGAGCTTGAGCGCGCCAGCCTGATCCATCAGGCGGCTGACATCGAGCTCTTCCTGGCTGGTGAAATTGGTCGCGCTGTTGCGCACCAGCTGCGTCGCGCCAAGCCAGTTGAGCGGGGTCGGATAGGCCGCCACGAGCAAAAGCGCCCATTCGGTCGATTCTGCGGGCAGCTTTGCGGTATAGGCGATGCGGTTGCCGCGATTGTACCATTCTTCGGGAACGGCGGCATTGGCGGCCTTGCGCGCAGCAATCGCGGTCTTGAGCGCGTCGAGCGCCTGCTTGGGCTGGCCCGACGAAGCATAGGCTTCGGCCAGCATCTGCGGGACCGCGTCATCGACGGCCGCGTTCGTCATCAGCGGGCCGAGCACCTTGATCGCGGTCGGGTAGTCCTTGGCGAGATAGGAAATCTGGCCGAGCATCGCGCTGACGGTGAGGACCAGATTGGGCTGAAGCTGGCCGCTGTCGAGCATGTTCTGCAGGCCCTTGGCAAGCAGCGCGTTATCGCCCGTCCAGCCACCGATCTGGCGCTGCCAGTCGCCGTAGATCAGCTTGTCGAGCGGCGATTTCACATTGGGCTCAAGCTTGGCCAGCTCGGGCACCAGCGCGGTGCCGGCGGTCTTCATCTCGTCGTCCGATACTTTGCCCTTTTTGGCGGCGGTATCGTTGAACAGCTTTTGGAACGGCCCTGCGACTTTGCTGAATTCGGCCGAATTGGTGACTTTCGGCGCGTCCTTGGCCATGGCCGGCGCGGCAACGCCGACTGCGCCGAGCGACAGCGCGACGGCAAGAGCGGCGGCGGCGGTCGACCGGCCGAATGAAGCGAATGTACCCCGCATTGTCCTTAATCTCCTGTTCGACCCGGGACTCGCACGGCGCAGGCTTTCCATGCCCTGTCGCGCGTGCGCCCTCTCGTTTGGCCTGTCGCTCGTGTGGCGCGGAATTGGCCCCTTTGCAACGTCTTCCCGCTAGGCTTCATGCGGTGAACCGCAATTGAACGGCGCTTCGTCGCAGGCCCTTGGTGAAACCACGAGCGAAATGTGGAAAAACCGGGCCTGTCGGAGCAACCCCGACTGGCCATCGCCGGTTCCACGGTCTAGGGCCAAGGGCTTGATCCAACCCGGCCCTGCGGCGGTTTCGCCGCAACAAGCCCGATTTGCCCAGTAGCGAAAGCGCCAGACGTGAGCGACGACACCCCACCGATCGATCCCACCGCCCCTGCGGGCCAGCCGGAATCCCCGCGCCCGGAATTCCAGCGGATCGACATCGTCGATGAAATGAAGTCGAGCTATCTCGATTACGCGATGAGCGTGATCGTGTCGCGCGCGCTGCCCGATGTTCGCGACGGGCTGAAGCCGGTGCACCGGCGCATCTTGTGGACCAGCCACGAAAACGGGTTCACCGCGGGCAAGCCCTATCGCAAGTCGGCGCGCATCGTCGGCGATTGCATGGGTAAATACCACCCGCACGGCGACTCGGCGATCTATGACGCGCTGGCGCGCATGACCCAGGACTGGTCGCTGCGCGTGCCGTTGATCGATGGTCAGGGCAATTTCGGATCGATGGACCCCGATCCGCCGGCCTCGATGCGCTATACCGAAGCGCGCCTTGCCAAAGTTTCCGAAGCGCTGCTCGCCGACATTGAAAAAGACACCGTCGATTTTCAGCCGAACTACGACGGGGCGGAAAACGAGCCGCAAGTGCTGCCGGCGCGGTTTCCCAACCTGCTGGTCAATGGCGCGGGCGGGATCGCGGTCGGCATGGCGACCAATATCCCGCCGCACAATCTGGGCGAAGTGATCGACGGCTGTCTGGCTTATATGGATAACCCGGCGATTTCGATCGACGAGCTGATCCGCATCATTCCGGCGCCCGATTTCCCCACTGCGCCATTGATTTTGGGCACGGCGGGTGCGCGCAAGGCCTATACCGAAGGCCGCGGCTCGATCATCATGCGCGCGCGCCATGCCATCGAGGAAACGCGCGGGCGCGGCGATGGCCGCCGCTCGATCGTGCTGACCTCGATCCCCTATCAGGTCGGCAAGTCGAACCTCGTCGAAAAGATTGCCGAAGCGGCCAAGGACAAGCGGATCGAAGGCATTGCCGACATCCGCGACGAATCCAACCGCGAAGGCGTGCGCGTGGTCATCGACCTCAAGCGCGACGCGACGCCCGAAGTCGTGCTCAACCAATTGTGGCGCAACACCCCGGCACAGTCGAATTTCCCCGCCAACATGCTGGCCATTCGCGGCGGACGCCCCGAAACGCTCAGCCTCAAGGACATCATCGAATGCTTCGTGCGCTTCCGCGAGGAAGTGATCACGCGGCGCACCAAGTTCGAGCTGATGAAGGCGCGCGATCGCGCCCATATCCTGCTCGGGCTGGTCATCGCGGTCACCAATCTCGACGAAGTGGTGAAAATCATTCGCGGATCGGCCAATCCGTCGATCGCGCGCGAAGCCTTGCTCACGCGCGAATGGGCGATGGGCGACATTGCGCCCTATATCCGTCTGGTCGAGGCGATCGAGGACGATGCCCCGGCCGATGCGCTGACCTATCGCCTGTCCGAAACGCAAGTGCGCGCCATTCTCGATCTGCGCCTCCATCGCCTGACAGCGCTCGGTCGGGACGAGATCGGTGACGAGCTGGAAACGCTGGCCAAGGCGATTGCCGAATTCCTCTCGATCCTGGCCGACCGGGACAAGCTCTACGGCGTGATGCGCGACGAATTGCTGGCGGTCAGAACGACATATGCCACGCCGCGCCTGTCGGAAATCACCGCGCCGGCCGACGGGATCGACGACGAAGACCTGATCGAGCGCGACGACATGGTCGTCACCATCACGCTCGACGGCTATATCAAGCGCACCCCGCTTTCGACTTTCCGTGCGCAGAACCGGGGCGGCAAGGGGCGTTCGGGCATGGCGACCAAGGACGAAGATGCCGTCGGCACGATGTTCGTCGCCAGCACGCATACCCCGGTGCTGTTCTTCTCGACCGCCGGCAAAGTCTATCGCCTGAAAGTCTGGCGCCTGCCCGAAGGCGGCGCGGCGACGCGCGGACGTCCGGTGGTCAATCTGCTGCCTGCGCTCGATCAGGGCGAAACGATCGCCGCCGTACTCGCCTTGCCCGAGGATGAGGCGGAATGGGGCAAGCTCAACGTCATGTTCGCCACCGCATTGGGCAATGTCCGGCGCAACGCAATGGATTCGTTTGCGAATATTCCGTCGAACGGCAAATATGCGATGCGCTTCGAAGAAGGCGACAATGATCGCCTGATCGGCGTCGCGCTGCTGTCCGAAGGCGATGACGTGCTGCTCGCCAGCCGTCAGGGCAAGGCGATCCGCTTCCCCGGCGACGATGTGCGCGAATTCCAGAGCCGCACCTCGACCGGTGTGCGCGGCATGATGCTCAAGGAAGGCGACGAAGTGATTTCGCTGTCGATCCTGCATCGCGTCGGCGTGCGCGATCAGGAAGAACGTGACGAATACTTGCGCTTTGCGCCGTGGAAAGCCGAACGCGAAGGCGAACCTTCGATCGATCCGGCGCGCTTTGCAGAGCTTGCCGAACGCGAAGAGTTCATCCTGACGGTCTGCGCCAATGGCTATGGCAAGCTGTCGTCGGCCTATGAATACCGGCGCACCGGGCGCGGCGGACAGGGCATTGTCAATATCGACAATATCGAGCGCAACGGCCCGGTCCTCGCCAGCTTCCCCGCTGCACCCGCCGATCAGTTGATGCTGGTCACCGATCAGGCGAAGCTGATCCGCCTGCCGCTGTCTTCGCTGCGCGTGATCGGGCGTGGCAGCGCCGGGGTCCGTCTGTTCAGCGTCGCCGACAACGAACAGGTCGTCAGCGCCGCGCGCCTTGCGGAAACCGATGAGCCCGAGGAGACGGGTGAAGAGGCCGCGGCCGACGGCACCGAGCCGGCGGGCGAATGATGTCTGCGCCGGCAGTTGCGTTCAAGATCCTGACCGCCCCGCAATGGGCGGACTGGCAGACTACCGGCAGCTTCATCGGCGCGCCGGTGGATCTGGCGGACGGTTATGTACACTTGTCGAGCGCCGACCAACTGACCGAAACTGCGGACAAGCACTTTGCCGGGCAGGATGACTTTGTCGTGGTGCGAGTCGATCTCGCCGCGCTGGGCGACCTGATCCGGTGGGAGCCGTCGCGCGGCGGCGCGTTGTTTCCGCATGTCTATGGCCCCTTGCCGCTCGGCGTCGCGCTGGCGCATGGCACCATGGCGCGCGATGCCGATGGCGCGGTGATCCTGCCCTAAACGCCGACCACGCCCAGCGTGATCAGGACTTGCCCGAAGTAATACGTTGGCCAGACCAGCAATGCGGGCAAGGGGCTGCCCGCCAAGACCCCCATGCGCGCAAACAGCAGCACATCCGACACCGCGAACAGCGCGGCGCCGAGCCCGACGAGGTCGCGCCGAAACCGGCTGAGCCAGGCGCATCCGAGCATCGCCCCCAGGCCCAGCCCATAGAGCGCAGTCGCCGGATCGCCGCTCGCGAGCGGGGCGAGAACGGCCAACGCCACGGCACACGATGCCACGATCACCGGCTTGCGCAGCCCATAGAACCGGCAGGCGACGCCATGCCCGGCCAGAAACGCCAGCGCGCCTGCGACGAGATTGCCCTCGATCAGCACGTCGCCGAGCGCGCCCAATGCCATGACCAGCGCGATCGGCCGCGTTTGCGCATCCGATCGTATCAGCGCATGGACCGCCAGCGCTGCCACCCCGCCGCCTTTCAGCACGATACGCCATGGCCCCGGCGGGATCAGCCCTGCCCCCGCCCAATATCCGATTCCGAACACCAGACTGACCAGCAGCCACGCATGCCTGTTCATTCCCCTGGCCTCCGTTCCCGCCGCAGAGCTTGCCGATTGGCAGCACCGGTGCCAAGGGCCAATTCATGACACATCAGGTTCACATCATCGGCGGCGGCATGGCCGGCAGCGAAGCGGCGTGGCAGCTTGCCCGGCGCGGCATACGCGTGCGTCTGTCGGAAATGCGCGGCGGCGGCGACATGTCTCCGGCGCATCAGGGCACGGGCCTTGCCGAACTGGTCTGTTCGAATTCATTCCGCTCCGACGATGACGTCAGCAATGCGGTCGGGCTGCTGCATCATGAAATGCGCCGATGCGACAGCCTGATCATGGCTGCCGCCGCGCGCGCACAAGTTCCGGCGGGATCGGCGCTGGCGGTCGATCGCGGCGTCTTTTCCGCAGCGGTCGAAGAAGCGCTGGCCAGCCTGCCGACGCTCGAAGTGGTGCGCGAACGTGTCGACGCCGTGCCCGCCGAGGGCGCCGTGATCATCGCCACCGGCCCTTTGACCGCGCCTGCGCTGGCCGCTGCGATCGGCGATGCGACCGGGGCCGACGCACTGGCCTTCTTCGACGCGATTGCGCCGATTGTCCATCATGAGAGCATCGACATGGACGTGTGCTGGAAAGCCAGTCGCTGGGATAAGGGCGAGGCGGACTACATCAATTGCCCGATGGATCGCGAGCAATATATCGCCTTTCGTCAGGGCCTGCTCGATGGCGAAAAGACCGAATTTCGCGAATGGGAGGCCAATACCCCCTATTTCGAAGGCTGCATGCCGATCGAAGTCATGGCCGCGCGCGGCGAAGACACCTTGCGCTTTGGCCCGATGAAGCCGGTCGGGCTCGACAATCCGCGCACCGGGCGCTGGCCCTATGCCGTGGTGCAGTTGCGCCAGGACAACAAGCTCGGCACGCTGTGGAATATCGTCGGGTTTCAGACCAAGCTCAAACATGCCGAACAAGTCCGCCTGTTTCGCACCATTCCGGGGCTGGAAAAGGCCGAATTCGCGCGGCTCGGCGGGTTGCATCGCAACACGTTCATCCAGTCGCCCAAAGTGCTCGACCGGCAATTGCGCCTGCATCGCGATCCGCGCGTGCGCTTTGCCGGGCAGATCACCGGTTGCGAAGGCTATGTCGAAAGCGCCGCGATCGGCCTGCTCGCCGGGCTGATGACGGCGGCGCAATTCGCCGGTCGCGAATGGACCGCGCCGCCGCGCACGACTGCGCTCGGCGCCTTGCTCGCTCATGTCACCGGCGATGCCGAAGTCGAAACCTATCAGCCGATGAACGTCAATTTCGGCCTGTTTCCGCAGCTCGACGAAAGCGTGCGCAAGAAACAGCGCAAGGAAGCCTATACCAGCCGCGCCAAGGCCGACATTGCCCCGTGGATCGCCACGCTCTGAGCGTTCATTTGCACTTGCAGGTCTGTTTCTTTGGCGCTGCGCGGGTCGTGGCGAATTCGTCGCGGGTGAGATAGCCGCTGCCGTTCTTGTCGGCGGCCTTGAACTTGTTGATCGTCTTGACCGCCCATTCGTCGAACGTCAGCAGGTTGTTGCCGTCGACGTCGAGTTTGCGGAATTCCTTCGCGCGCGGGGCGAGCATTTCGGGCAGCGTGATCTTGCCGTCACGGTCGCGGTCGAGCCGGTCGAACCGCTTCTGTTCCTTGGTTTCTTCGGGCACATCGGGCAAATCGGGGCCAGTGGCATCGCCCGCGTCGGCTTCGGGCAAAGGCTCGTCTGTGGCTTTTGTGCCTTTTGTCGCGGGCAGCGCGAGATGCGGCACTTGCGGGGCATTGTCCGACGCGGCGCGGCCCTGCCACCAGAATACCCCTGCGGCCACCAGCAGCAACGCGCCCAGCGCCCCGATCACGATTCTGTTCATTATATTGCCGCCTGCGCAAACCCGATCCGAGCCTAGGGCGCGCAGGAGAGTGTGGCGAGCGGGAGATCCCGCCAATTTGGCGAGATCGAGTCAGCGCCCCAGCCAACCCTTGCGCAGCGCGCCGAGCATGACGCGCCAGGGCGCCGCCGTTCCGGCGCGTTCGAAATGGTCAAGCAGAACCAGCGGGCGCAAGGCGCGTGGCAAGTGGCGGGTGCCAAGTCCGCGCCCTTCGGCCCAATCGGCGGCAGCACCGGCCAGCGCGGGCGTTTCGGCTATGTGCGCCAGTCGCGCCAGCGCGACAATCGCCCCTGCCCGCGCCCGATCCAGCGCGGTGCCGCCGTCTTCGCCAACGACTTGCGCTTCCCAGCCATCGACGAGCGCGCCGAGCGCGGCGCGTTCCGCATCCCAGGCGATCAACAGGCCCAAGAGCGGCTCGCCGCGTGGCCAGGCCATTGCCGGTTCGGCCAGTCGATCGCGCCACCAGGCCAATCGCAACTGGATCATGATCGGCTCGCGCCCGGCACGAGCCGCATCGGCAAGCCGCCGGTCAAATGCCAAAAGCCCCGACCAGGCGGGACGTAGCGCGCGCGGTGCATAAGCGATCGCCAACCGCTCGGGCGGCGACAGCCATTCGGCAACGGCGGTCAGGGGGGCGGTCAGCGGGGAAGGCGCCGTATCAGGCACGCCCGCCCTCCCCTGTCATGCGATCAGCGATAACACACCTTGCGCACGGCATCGGCGATCTTGCCCGCGTTGATCAGCGCCGCCTTTTCGAGATTGGCGGCATAAGGCATCGGCACATCCTCGTTGCATACGCGCAAGACCGGCGCGTCGAGGTAGTCGAAGCCTTCTTCCATCGCGATGGCGATGACTTCGGACGCGATCGAACAGACCGGAAAACCTTCTTCGGCCACGACCATGCGATTGGTGCGCGACAGGCTTTCGAGGATGGTTGCCTTGTCGAGCGGGCGCAAGGTGCGAAGATCGACGATTTCGACCTCGATCCCTTCGGCGGCGAGCGTTTCGGCCGCTTCGAGCGCAAGCCCGACACCGATCGAATAGGACACGATGGTCACATCCTTGCCCGGACGCACGATCCGCGCCTTGCCGATCGGCAGGACGAAATCATCGATCTGCGGCACGTCGAAGCTGCGCCCGTAGACCAGCTCGTTTTCGAGGAACACGACCGGGTCTTCGCTGCGGATCGCCGCCTTGAGCAGGCCCTTGGCGTCGGCGGCATCATAGGGCGCGATGACGATCAGGCCGGGAATGGCGGCGTACCACGGTGCGTAGTTCTGGCTGTGCTGCGCGCCGACGCGCGAGGCCGCGCCGTTGGGGCCACGAAACACGATCGGGCAACGCATTTGCCCGCCCGACATGTAATTGGTCTTGGCCGCGGAATTGATGATGTGATCGATCGCCTGCATGGCGAAGTTGAACGTCATGAATTCGACGATCGGGCGCAAGCCGCCCATCGCCGCACCGGTGCCGATACCGGCAAAGCCATATTCGGTGATGGGGGTGTCGATCACACGGCGCGGCCCGAACTCTTCGAGCAGGCCTTGCGTGACTTTGTAGGCGCCCTGGTATTCGGCGACTTCCTCGCCCATCACGAAAATGCGGTCGTCGGCGCGCATTTCCTCGGCCATCGCGTCGCGCAGCGCTTCGCGCACGGTCTGCGCGACAAGCGCGGTTCCGGCGGGGACTTCGGGCGCAGCCGGGGCAGCCACGGTCGGCGCGGGGGCGGCAACCGCGACGGGCGCCGCCGTCACCGGAGCGACCGGCGCGGGAGCTGCAGCGGGTGCCGGCGCCGGGGCGGCGTCTTCATCATCGCCCTGGAGGGTCGCGATGACAGTGCCGACTTTAACCCCTTCGGTTCCTTCTGAAACAAGAAGGTTGCCAATCACGCCTTCATCGACGGCTTCGAATTCCATCGTCGCCTTGTCGGTCTCGATTTCGGCGAGAATGTCGCCCGATTTCACCGAGTCGCCGGGCTTGACCAGCCACTTGGCAAGCGTGCCTTCTTCCATGGTCGGGGAAAGCGCGGGCATTTTCAGTTCGATCGCCATGTCAGTAGCTCCCCACCAGTACGTCGGTGTAGAGTTCGGGGGCATCCGGTTCGGGCGAATTTTCGGCGAAATCAGCCGCTTCGGCGACCGTCGCGCGAATCTTCTTGTCGATGTCCTTGATCTTGTCCTCGGTCACGCCGCGCTTGAGCAATTCCTGCTTCGCCGCTTCGATCGGGTCATGATTGTCGCGCATGTCCTGTACTTCCTCGCGGCTGCGGTACTTCGCCGGGTCGGACATCGAATGGCCGCGATAGCGATAGGTGTTCAGCTCCATCAGCACCGGCCCGTTGCCCGCGCGGACGAAATCGAGCGCAACTTCGGTCGCCTGGCGCACTTCGAGCACGTCCATACCGTTGACATCCATGCCGGGGATGCGGAACGCGGTGCCGCGACGATAGAAATGCGTTTCGGCCGAACCGCGCCGTACCGCGGTGCCCATGGCATAACCGTTGTTTTCAACCACGAACACGATAGGCAGTTTCCACAGCGCGGCCATGTTGAAGGTTTCGTAGACCTGCCCCTGGTTGGCCGCGCCGTCGCCGAAATAGGCGATACAGACGCCGCCGTCGTTGCGGTATTTGTGACCGAAGGCCAGCCCCGCGCCGAGCGGCACTTGCGCGCCGACGATGCCATGGCCGCCATAGAATTTGTGATCGGTCGAAAACATGTGCATCGAACCGCCCTTGCCGCGCGAAATGCCTGCGCCGCGTCCGGTCAGTTCGGCCATGATCACGCGCGGATCAATGCCATAGGCGAGCATGTGACCATGATCGCGATAGCCGGTGATCACGCTGTCGTGGCCGCCCTTGAGCGCGGACTGCACACCGACGGCGACCGCTTCCTGCCCGATGTAGAGGTGGCAGAAGCCGCCGATCAGGCCGAGGCCGTAAAGCTGCCCGGCGCGCTCTTCGAAACGGCGGATGAGTACCATCTGCTCGTAGAAGTGCAGCAGCTCGGCGTCGGTCGCTTCGTAGCGCTTGTTGTTGGCATGCGCCTGTTGCAGGCTGCGCAGCGCAAACACCGCATCTTCTTCGCCTGCGATGGTTTCGGTTTCGATGATGGCCGGGCTGACCGGCGTCGTGGCAGGAGCGCCTGTTTTTGCAGGAGCTTTCACAGCTCGGGGGGCACGCGGCCGGACGGGTTTGGCCAAGGTGAGGGAGTCCTTCTTTTCTGGCAGCCTCTGATCGATTCGCACGAAGGGTTGACCCGCATCGAACCGCGTTACCGTTGTATAAGGCCAAGCCGGAGCCGTGCGCAATGTCGAACAGGCGACTTGGGGTCCTTTGCGGATAGCTATTCCCGCAAATAACCAAACTAACCATTTTCAATCACCTGATTGGCGATAAGGTCAGGCAAATCACATTATTGTGGCGCAAAGCCGCACTGCACCATGGCAGGCGCGTCGCTTTGCGCGCTTGTCAAAGGGGCTCGGCCCAAGGGGGGGCATGGGAGCGGGGTGATGTTGGCGGGATGGAAATGGTGTGATGCATGGTGCGCCCGGAACGATTCGAACGTCCGACCCTCAGATTCGTAGTCTGATGCTCTATCCAGCTGAGCTACGGGCGCATGGCCATGTCATCATTCTGCCGCAATGGCAGATCCCCCGCTGGTAACCACCTCGTCCGCTGGTGTGCGGGGAAATGGTGCGCCCGGAACGATTCGAACGTCCGACCCTCAGATTCGTAGTCTGATGCTCTATCCAGCTGAGCTACGGGCGCCGGGGAGACGCGCACTTAGGGGTGTGTGCCGGGCTTGGCAAGAGGTTTTCTTGAAATTTCGACGAGGTTAATCGCCCGCCCTGATGAAGTCTGCGGCAAGCTGCGCCAGAGGGATGTCGAGCGGCGGCATGGCCAGCGCAAACAGCCTGCCGGGCTCGCACCAGGCGATCGTCGCGTCTTCCTGGCTGCTCGGTTCTCCCGCCCATTCGCGGCAGCCATAGAGCAGCAGGACGACGCAGCGGCTGTCGGGGCCGCCTTCATGCACAGCAAAGCCCAGCGGGACAAAAGCGGTCGGCGCGACCTCGATCGCCAGTTCTTCGCGCAATTCCCGCACCAGCGCGGCAACAGGCCCCTCGCCCGCTTCAAGCTTGCCCCCCGGAAACTCCCAAAGCCCGCCATGTTCGCGGTCGGCCGGGCGCTGTTGCATCAAGACGCGACCGCAGGAATCAATGAGCGCGGCCGCGACGACGAGTAGAGCGGGCAGAAGAGTGGCGGGCGCGTGTGACACTGCGCCCGGTTGTATCAGTTCTTCCGACATCGTCCGTTTGGCCCATGATTGCGCACCTAACGATTTGTTAGGCGCTGCATCGTAGACTGATGGCGGGCTGTGATCATCAGGAATTATGCGTGCAAGGCTTGATCAATAGATTGCTGCGCGATGATTCCGGCGCGACCGCGATCGAATACGGTCTGCTGGTCGGGCTGATAGCCGTTGTCATGATCACCGCCTACCAGAACTTTGCCAATCAGTTGGTCAACACGTATCTTATTGTCAACGGTTATACCTCGAACGCGATGGCCAAGAACTCGCCCTGATTGGTTTGATGGGCGTGGTTTGCGGACGACAGGCGCAACACCTCTCACGCCAGTTTCGGCATTGACGGTTCTATCTTAACCGGTTCGGCAAAATCGCGCCGGTATCAGGCACCAATCCGCAAAAACCGTTCTTCGCGCATCGCGCGCAATGCTTCGGGGGCCTGGCCCGCCAGCGCGTCGAGCTCTTCACCGATGGCGTTGCCGAGCGTAATGGTCATCGCGCCGGGGTTGCGATGCGCGCCGCCGACCGGTTCTGCGACGATCCGGTCGATCACGCCCAATTGCAACAGATCCTGGGCCGTGACTTTCATCGCTTCGGCGGCATCGGCTGCCTTGGCTGCGGTGCGCCACAGGATCGAGGCACAGCCTTCCGGCGAAATCACCGCATAGACCGCATGTTCGAGCATCAGCACGCGTTCGGCGCTGGCCAGCGCAACCGCGCCGCCCGAGCCGCCCTCGCCCACGATCGTCGCGACCATGGGTACGCCCAGGGCAAGACAGGCTTCGGTGGAGCGGGCAATCGCTTCGGCCTGGCCGCGCTCTTCTGCCTCGATTCCGGGAAACGCGCCCGACGTATCGACGAGCGTCACCACCGGCAGGCCGAACCGGCTCGCCATTTCCATCAGCCGGACCGCCTTGCGATAGCCTTCGGGCTTGCCCATGCCGAAATTGTGGCGAATGCGGCTTTGCGTATCGTTGCCCTTTTCATGGCCGATCAGCATGACGCGACGGTCGCCCAGTCGGGCAAAGCCGCCGACGATCGCCTGATCTTCGCCAAAGCAGCGATCCCCGCCCAGCGGCACGAAATCGGTAAAGGCGCGCGCGACATAGTCGCGGAAATGCGGACGCGACGGGTGGCGGGCGACCTGAGTCTTTTGCCAGGGAGTCAGCGAGCGATAGGTATTGGCCAGCAGCTCGGCCGATTTGGCTTCGAGCTTGCGCAGTTCGGCGGCGATGTCGAGATCGCCGGCAAAGTCGGGCGCTTCGGCCGCGTCGCGCAATTCGGCGATGCGGGCATCGAGTGCGGCGATCGGCTTTTCGAATTCGAGATAGGAAATCATGAACCCTGCGCTAGGCAAGCGAGCGCTTCCGGTCAATGGTCAAGCCGCGTGGTGCGCAAGCGGATGGCGCTGGTTGACGAGAGTCACGAGCCGCGCGCCATCGACATGGGTATAGATCTGCGTCGTCGATATATCGGCATGCCCGAGCAAGGTCTGCAACACGCGCAAGTCCGCCCCACCTTCGAGAAGATGGGTCGCAAAGGCATGTCGCAGGACGTGCGGACTGACTTTTTCCGGGTCCAGCCCCGCGCGCAAGGCCAGCTCGCGCACAAGCTGAAACAGCCGCACGCGTGTCAGATGTCCGCCGCGCGGGCTGGGAAAAACGTGCCGCCCCCCCGCCGGACGGACGCACAGCCATTGCCGCAGAGCCGCCCCGGCGCGTTCGCCGACCGGGACCATGCGCTGTTGCCCGCCTTTGCCGGTGATCGTCAGAAAGGGCGCATCGCGCGGCACGGCAATCATCGGCAGCGAAACCAGCTCGCTTGCGCGCAGGCCGGAGCCATAGAGCAGCTCGATCAGCGCCAGCATGCGCAGCGCTGCCGGTTCGCCCGTCGCGGCATCGGCTTCGGCCAGCGCGAACAACGCCGCGATCTCGCCATGCGACAACAGGCGCGGCAGCGGGCGGCGTGGTCGCAATCGCGGCAAGGCATTGCCGGGATCGTCCTCGCGGCGGCCATCGTCGACCAGAAAGGCGTAGAACTGACGCAATGCCGATGCTTTGCGGGCCAGACTCGCCGGGGCAAGGCCGGACCACGCCTCGCCGAGTCGCGCCAGCGCGGCGCGATCGGCCATGACGAGATCGCCGACGATCGCCGCCGCGCCGTTGAGATCGCGCGCATAAGCGCTGAGCGTGTTGGCTGCGGCGCCGCGTTCGGCGGCCAGCATGGCGAGAAATTGCGTGATCGCGGCCTGATTGCCCGCGCGGTGCGCGTTGTCCGGCGCGACCGTGCTGCGGTCCGCCTCCATCCCGATCAGGTCCGCGCCACGGCCTCGGCAGCGATCATCCGCGCCTCTGCTTCCATCCCGACCTGCCGCAGCGCGCCGACGATATGATAGAGATGCATCGGCGTCATCCGGTTCCAGCCCGCGCCTTGCATCCCGTAGGCCGCAAGCATGGCCACCAGCGCGGGGTTGTGCGATCCGGCGGCCGCATCAATCGCTTCGCTCCAGCGGCTCTTGCGCTCGATGGCAAGGTCAAGCTTTGCGGCAAAGTCGCGCGACGTCTGCGAATCGAGCCGTCCAAGCCCCATCAACCCGCCGAGCAAGAGGCCCGAGCGCAAGGCGCCGTCGCTGTTGTCCGCCGATTTGAACGCCGCCAGCGCATCGCTGCCGACCGGTGCCAGCTTCGCGGGCGCAGCCACCGCCAGGATGCCCCATGCCTGGCTGCCCACAGCGACAAACGGCGCCCAGCGAACCGCATTGTGATCCAGACCCGCGCTCAGCATCGAGCCGATCAAACCGGCCGCATCGCTGTCATAGGCGGCGGTCGGTTCGATCCTCGCGACGGCATAAGCGGTCAGCACCTGGCGGGAAACCTGCCGCGCCGGATCGCTCGAATCGCCCCACAGCGCCTTGATCGCGGCGAGCCGTTCGCCCGGATCGCCCGCAACATAGGCGGTGCGCAATTGCGTCGCGAGCGGGCCCCATGTCGTGTCCGGTTCCTGCAAGGCGGCGATTTGCGCATAGAGATCGATCATCGCCGCGCTCGACAGGATGCCTGCCGCAGCCGTGACGTCCGCCGCCGCCGCGCGCGAGCCCAAAGGCAGCATCGGCGCGCGCGTCGCGACCATCGCATAGCTGGTCCAGTCCTTGCGCCGCAGCGTCTCGGGCGGTTCCAGCCCGGTGGCAAAGGCCAGCCCGGTGCGCCACGGGGTCAGTTCGTCGGCATCGGCCCATTCGATCTGGATCGCGCGATGCGTGGTATTGGCGGACCCTGCGAATTTCTGTGCGAGCAGGATGTCGATCTTTGCCGCCGCGCCACGTCTCATGGCATGGTCGAGCTGGGCGAGTGCGGGCGACCCTTCGGTGCCGTTGAACGCCAGGCAGATAGAGCGCGACAGATCCCAATCCCAGCCGGGCCGCGTCGCAGCGGTCAACGCTTCGATCGGGCACAGCCCGGCGGGATCGGCACTCGCCAGATACGTGGCCATCGCCGCGTCTTCGAGCCCGCGGGTATAGAACCCGCTGTCGACTTCCTGCACCAGCGCACGCGCGGCATCGGCCTCGCCCATGCGCAGCAGCAGCGCGGCGCGCAGCGCGGCCCAGTCGGCACCGTTCATCCCGACCGGGGTGTCGAGCCGGCTCGCCAGAACGCGGCGCAAAAGAATGTGCCCCCAGCGCGAAACGAGCGGTCCCTGGAGTTTGCCCAGCAAGGCGCCGACATAGTCTCCGCTGAGGTAATGCGTCGAAACGGCGGGCAGTCCGCCGTCCGTTTCGGCGAGGAAACCGACGCGGTCGAGGCTGCGTTGGGCCTCTGGCGGAATGTCGAAGCGCGGCGCAGCGCTTTGCACCAACTGGTCGATCACTGCCGGATCGAGCGAATCGATGGGATCGGCGGCCGGTGCGGGTGCTGCGCCAGCGGTAACGGCGGTATCTTCGGGCAGAATGGCACTGCTGGCGAGCGGCAGGGGTGCCGGGCGAACTGGCGCCGCCGCAGCCGTCGGGTGCGGCGCGGGCGCCGCCGCGCGCGGCGAGGCAGCGGCGGGGTGCGGCGTTGCGGTGGTGTGCGGCGTTGCGGTGGTGTGCGGGGGTGTCTGCGCAGGATGACTTGCGGGCGTGGCGCGCGGGCGCGGCGCGGGGTGTTCGTCAAACCCCGGCGGCAACAGCGATTCCTGTGCGGCGAGCATGCCGGTCAGGCCGCAGCAGAGCACGAGGCCAAGCGCAGTCAGGGCGGCGGGGCGACGGCGCATGCTCATGCGCCACCCGCATGAAGGCCAGCCTGGTTCACAATGGTCTGGTTCACCGGAATTTCCACCATCTGTGTCGGCTGCACGCCGCCCCTGATCCATGCCGCCGCCGCGATCGCCACCACCACGACGATCACCACGCCGGCGGCCAAACTGAATCCGAGCTTTCCGACCCCGATTTTCACTTGTCGCCTTCTCGTTGCATTGCCTGGCCCGCCCGCATCTGGAAAAAGTCCCGATGGGGGCCGCTTGCGCTTGGCCCTAGCCCAAGTATAGGCGACCCGGCAATGGAGCACGACATCCTCTCGCACAGCGATATTCAGCGGATCGCCCAAAAGCTCGACCGTTCGGTCGTTCTGGTCGGCATGATGGGTGTCGGCAAGACCACCGTGGGCCGCAAACTGGCCAGCCTGCTGGGTCTGCCGTTTGTCGATGCGGACGAGGAAATCGAACGCGCCGCGCAAATGACGATCCCTGAGATATTTGCCCAATATGGCGAGGCTCATTTCCGCGATGGCGAGCGGCGGGTGATCGCACGACTGGTTGGAGACGCCGATTCCGGGCGCAAGATCCTGGCCACCGGCGGCGGTGCCTTTGTCGATCCGGAAACGCGCCGGTTGCTTCTCGACCGTGCGGCGACGGTCTGGATCGACAGCGATGTCGATACGCTGGTCGAACGAGTCGGGCGCAAGGACCATCGCCCCCTGTTGCGGCAGGGCAACCCGCGCGAAATCCTCACGCGCCTGCGCGAAGACCGCGCGCCCTTTTACAGCCAGGCCCCGATCCACGTCGTCAGCGGGCATCAGCCGCACGTCGCGACGGCGCACACCATCCTGAAAGCAATCGACGCATGGCTTTGACCGCATCCGCCCGCATCTCCGTCGCCATTGCCGGAGCGCCTTATGACGTGGTGATCGAGCCGGGCCTGATCGACCGTATCGGCGCTGAAGTGCGTCCGTTCGTGCGCAAGGACAGCGTGCCGATCGTCACCGACACCCATGTTGCCGCGCAGTGGCGGGCGCGCGTCGATGCGGCGCTGGCCAAGGCGGGGCTGAACGGGCGCTGGCTGATCCTGCCGCCGGGCGAATCGACCAAATCCTGGGCACATCTGGCGCAAGTGGTCGATTTCCTGATTGCCGAGGAAGTCGAACGGCGCGACCGGGTGATCGCGCTGGGCGGCGGGGTGATCGGCGATCTGGTCGGGTTTGCCGCCTCGATGGTCAAGCGCGGCTGCGGCTTTATCCAGATCCCGACGACTTTGCTGGCACAAGTCGATTCGAGTGTCGGCGGCAAAACCGCGATCAACACGGCGGCGGGCAAGAATCTCGTCGGCGCGTTTCATCAGCCCGCCCTCGTGCTTGCCGATCCCGACACGCTCGACACGCTGCCCCCGCGCCATGTCCGCGCCGGTTATGCCGAAGTGGTCAAATATGGCCTGATCGACGATGCCGAATTCTTTGCCTGGTGCGAGGCCAACGGTGCGAGGCTGATCGGCGGGGATGCCGAAGCGCGGGTGACGGCCATCGCGCGCAGCGTGGCGGCCAAGGCGCGGATCGTCGCGGCGGACGAAAAGGAGCTGACCGGGGTTCGTGCGCTGCTCAACCTCGGGCATACGTTCGGCCATGCGCTGGAGGCCGAAACGGGATTTTCCGACCGCCTGATCCATGGCGAAGGCGTAGGGCTCGGTATGGTGCTGGCGGCGCGGTTTTCGGTAAGGCAGGGGCTGATGCACGGGCAGGACGCCGAACGCATCGCCGCGCATCTTGCTGCCGTGGGCTTGCCCGCGTCGCTGCGATCACTGGGGCTCGACTGCGACGGACGCCGGCTGGCAGATCACATGCTGCACGACAAGAAAATGGACGCGGGCACCCTGCCCTTCCTGCTCATGCGCGGGATCGGGCAGACGTTCCTGGCCAAAGACGTCGATCTGGCCGACATCGCCACGTTCCTTGATGCCGAATTGCGGCGCTAAAACAGCCGGGAGCCGTTGGGCACCGGGCGATCCGGGGCAAACAGCACCACGTTGCCGCCCGTATCGGCAAAGCCCACGGTCAGCACTTCGGACATGAACTTGCCGATCTGGCGCGGGGGAAAATTGACCACGGCGGCCACTTGCCTGCCGATCAGATCGTCGGGTCTGTAGAGCGATGCGATCTGCGCGCTCGATTTCTTCTCGCCGATGCCGGGGCCGAAATCGATGCGCAGTTTCAGGCTCGGCTTGCGCGCCTCGGAATAAGGCTCGGCGGCGACAATCGTGCCGATGCGAATATCGACGTTCAGGAAATCGTCGAAAGCGATGGGCTCACAGGGCGGCGCGGCGGGATCGTGATCGAGATGCATGGCGCCTATCGATCACGATCCGGCGATGCGAGCAAGCCGCCTTATTGTCCGGTGAACTGCGTTTTGCGTTTTTCGAGAAACGCCAGAATGCCCTCGGCGGCATCGGCGCTGTCACCCGCTTTCCACTGACCTTCGGCTTCGATCAAGAGCGCGGCGGCAAGGTCGCAGTCGATCGCGCGAGCAAGGTTCTGGCGCATCGTGCCGAGCGCCACGGTCGGCCCGTTTGCAAGCCGGGTGGCCAGCGCCAGGGCCTCGTCTGCCAGTGCTGCGTCATCGACCGCCTTGTAGATCAGGCCCCAGTCCTGGGCCTGTTCGGCGCCGATGCGTTCGCCCAGCATCATCATCTGTGTCGCGCGCGCCTTGCCGATCAGGCGCGGCAGGATCCAGCTCGATCCGCCATCGGGAACCAGCCCGATATTGACGAAAGCCTGAAGGAAATAGGCGCTTTTCGCGGCCAGCGTGAAATCGCCCGCCAGCGCGAGCGAACAGCCGACGCCTGCCGCCGGCCCATTGACGGCAACGACCACCGGCATGGCCAGACGCGACAATTTCAGGATCATCGGATTGTATGATTCGGTCAGCGCCTTGTAGCTGCCCGCGCCCCCGGCGATGCTGCGCGTCCCCGATGCGGCAAGGTCCGCACCCGAACAGAACGCGCGCCCCTCGCCCGTCAAAAGCACTGCGCGGGCATCGCCGAGCATCGACAGCGCGTCGGAAATTTCCACCGCCATGGACGGCGGGCAGGCGTTGAGCCGCTCCGGCCGGTTCAACACGATTTTCGCAACCGGCCCCAGATGTTCCAGGCGGATGGTTTCGAAGCTCACGTCCTGCTCTCCCGTTTTAATCACGCAATTAAGTCGGGCTATCGCCACCCCGTCATTTTGGCAAGCGTTCAATCAGGCGTCGAGATGCGCCTGCCCAAACGCGGCGGCGGCACCGAACAGGCCGGGCTGGGGATGCGTGATCAGCTTGACCGGCATCGCCACCATCAGCCCTTCGAAGCGTCCCTTGGCACGAAAGCGGTCGGCAAAGCCCGAGGTGACCAGCGTATCGCGGATCCGGTAACCGAGCCCGCCGGCGAGAACCAGCGCCTTGGCCCCGTGCGCCAGCGCGAGATCGCCTGCGACGCTGCCCAGCGAAAGGCAGAAGCGGTCGACCGCCGCGGCGGCGAGTGGGTCGCTGCCATCCATTCCGGCGGCCCACAACGCCTTGTCATCGCGCTGCGTGATCGGATGGTTTTCGATTCCTGCCAGCGTTTCATAGATGTCGACGATGCCCGGCCCGGCGACCACGCGCTCAACCGAGACGCGGCGATGGCGGTGGCGCAGGCGCGCGAGAATCTGGTCTTCGATGCGGTCGAGCGGACCATAATCGATATGCCCGCCTTCGGTCGGCTGCACATGATAGCCATGCGCATGGCGCAGCAGCAGCGCGACGCCGAGCCCGGTGCCAGGGCCGACCACGCTGATTGCGCCTGCGCTCGGCAGAGGCTCGTCCGGGCCGCAGACGTGGATGAAATGGGCGTCATCGGCTTGCGCCACCGAATGGGCGACGGCGGCAAAGTCGTTGACCACGACATAGCGTTCCGCACCCAGCTTTTCCGGGATCAGCGCCGGGCGGATGATCCAGGGATTGTTGGTAAAGCGGATGATGTCGCCACCGACCGGCCCGGCCACGGCGATCGCCGCCGCATTGGGCAACTTGCCGCCGCTCAGCCGCTGAAATTCGTGCCAGGCGAGCTGAAAACTGGCGTGATCGGCCGTCTTGAGCGTGACCGCCTCGCCCAATGCGATGACTTTGCCTCCTGCCACTTCGGCAATGGCAAAGCGCGCATGGGTGCCCCCGATGTCGACTGCGACCAGACGCATCCCCGTGTCTCCTTCAGAGTCCGGCTGCGGCCAGCATGGCCGATCCGCCGCGTTCGGCCGGATCGGCATGCGCGCGCATCAGCGCAAACAATTCACGCCCGACGCCCATCGCCTCGATCGGCGCCGGGGCGGGCTCGCGCGCAGCCCATGCATCGGCATCGACAAGCGCGGTCAGCTCGCCGCTTTCCGCGCAGACCCGCACCAGATCGCCATCGCGCAGCAGCGCGAGCGCCCCGCCCCGTTTGGCTTCGGGCGAAACGTGGATGGCTGCCGGGACTTTGCCCGAAGCGCCCGACATGCGCCCGTCGGTGACCAGCGCGACGCGAAACCCGCGATCCTGCAGCACGCCGAGCGACGGGGTCAGCTTGTGCAATTCGGGCATGCCATTGGCGGCCGGGCCCTGAAACCGCACGACGACGACGACATCGCGTTCAAGCTCGCCCGCCTTGAACGCGCGGATGACGTCATCCTGATCGGAAAAGACCCGCGCCGGAGCCTCGATCGTCCAGCGCGCGCGGTCGACCGCGCTGACCTTGATCGTGCCGCGCCCGAGATTGCCCTTGAGCAGGCGCAAGCCGCCTTCGGGCTGAAACGGGGCCGAAGCGGGGCGCAACAGCGCGGCATCGGCGCTGGCTTCGGGCGCCGGGGTCCAGCGCAGGACATCGCCATCGAGCACCGGCTGCTGCGCTCCCTCGCCGAGCGATGCGCCATAGACAGTGCGAATATCGTCATGCGCCAGCCCCGCGCCGACCAGTTCGCGAATGACATAAGGCATCCCGCCTGCCGCCGCGAACGCGTTCACATCGCCCGCGCCATTGGGGTAGACGTTCGCAATCAACGGGACCGCGCGCGACAGTTCGTCCATGTCGTCCCAGTCGATCTGTACCCCGGCGGCGCGGGCGATCGCGGGCAGATGGATGACGTGGTTGGTCGAGCCGCCGGTTGCGAGCAGGCCGACGATCGCGTTGACGATCGCCTTTTCATCGACACAGGCCCCGAGCGGGCGATAATCGTCGCCGCTCCAGCCGATCTGCGTGATGCGATGCGTCGCCGCGCGGGTCAGTTCCTGGCGCAGCTTCGTCCCCGGTGCGATGAAGCTCGATCCGGGCATGTGCAGCCCCATCATTTCCATCATCATCTGATTGGAATTGGCAGTGCCGTAAAAAGTGCAAGTGCCCGCCGCGTGATAGCTTTCGCTTTCGCTTTCGAGCAGTTCGTCGCGCCCGACCTTGCCTTCGGCATAGAGCTGCCGAATGCGCACCTTTTCCTTGTTGGGCAGCCCCGAGGGCATCGGCCCCGCCGGCACGAGGATCGTCGGCAAATGGCCAAAGCGCAAGGCGCCGATCAGCAGCCCCGGCACGATCTTGTCGCAAATGCCGAGCAGCAGCGCGCCTTCGAACATCGCATGGCTCAGCCCGATGGCCGCGCTCATCGCGATCGTGTCGCGGCTGAACAGCGACAGCTCCATCGAGGGCTGCCCCTGCGTCACCCCGTCGCACATCGCCGGAACCCCGCCCGCGACTTGCGCCGTCGCGCCGACTTCGCGGGCGAACAGTTTGATCTGGTCGGGGTAGCGGCCATAAGGCTGATGCGCCGAAAGCATGTCGTTATAGGCCGTGACGATGCCGATGTTCATCGCCTTGCCCGCGCGGATTGCCGATTTGTCATCGCCCGCAGCGGCAAAGCCATGCGCCAGATTGCCGCACGACAATTGCGGGCGATTGAGCCCCTGTTCGCGCGCGCGGTGGATCAGGTCGAGATAGGCGGCGCGGGTTTGCGCCGAACGCGCAACGATGCGGTCGGTAACGCGCGCGACAACGGGATGAAGAGCCATCATTCGCTCCAATAGATCGTGACAGGCGGGCCGTCGCCGCGCAGGAAATCGGATACGGGATAGGTGTCGTCCCCGGCCAGCGCGCGCTCGATCAGCGCACGCTTTGATGGTCCGGTCACGACGAGGATGATTTCCCTGCTCGCTTTCAACGCCTTCTTGTTGAGCGTCAGCCGGTTGAACGGCGCCTCGGGCGGCAAAGGGACCGGCCTCGTGGCAATCACTGTCGGGCCGGGCACTGTCGGGCCGGGGCGCAGCACGGCCTGCATGTGGGGAAAGATCGAGGCGACATGGCCATCCTCGCCCATGCCCAGCCAGACGAGATCAAACGGCGCGACCGGCGCGCCCTCTTCCAGCCGTTCGAATTTCGCGCCCGAACCCCCGAGCGCGGCATGGATCTTGCCGAAATTCGACGCCGGATGATCGTCGGGCACGCGGCGATCGTCGGTCAGCGCGATCGTCACGCCCGACCAGTCGAGATCGCGGTCCGCCAGAAGGGCCAGCACCTTGAGCGGGGTCGATCCCCCGGTAAAGGCGATCCGCTTTGGGTCGCCTTCGCGCACTTCGGCCTCGATCCGCGCGGCCACTGCCGCCGCATCGCCCGGCTCGGCCCAGATGACAGGGGGGCGTTTAGTCATTCCAGCTTCTGCCGTCGCGTTCGGTCAGCGCGATCGCCGCATTGGGGCCCCAGCCGCCTGCGGTGTACGGTTTCACTTCGTCGTCGCCGGTGGCCCAGGATTGGCGGATCGCGTCGATCCATTTCCATTGCGCCTCGACTTCATCGCGGCGCACGAACAGCGTCTGTTCGCCCTCGATCAGATCGAGCAACAGGCGTTCATAGGCAATGCGGCGGCGCGCCTTGGCAAAGGCCGTGGTCAGCGACAGATCGAGATTGACCTCGCGCAGCACCACCCCGGCCCGATCGAGCCCCGGCTCCTTGGCCATGACCTGCAGGCGCACGTATTCTTCGGGTTGCAGCCGGATGACCAGCCGATTGGCGCGCGGACGCCCGCCGCGCGTGGCAAAGATGTTGTGCGGCACATCCTTGAAATGGACGACGATCTCGCTGCGCCGCTCGGCCAGTCGCTTGCCGTGGCGCAGATAGAACGGCACCCCCTGCCAGCGCCAGTTGTCGACATGCGCCTTGATCGCGACGAAGGTTTCGGTTTCCGACGGCTGGCCCAGATCGTCGCAATAGCCCGCGACCGCTTGCCCCTGAACGGCGCCCGCACGATACTGCCCGCGCACCATCTCTTCGGGCTTGACCGGGCGCAAGGCGCGCAACAGCTTGACCTTTTCATCGCGGATCGAGGTCGCGTCATAATCGCACGGCGGCTCCATCGCGGTCAGCGCGAGCAATTGCAGCATGTGGTTCTGCACCATGTCGCGCAAGGCGCCGGTGTCGTCATAGAATCCCTTGCGCCCTTCGAGCCCGACCGTTTCGCTGACCGTGATCTGCACATGGTCGATATGCGCGGCGTTCCACAGCGGCTCGAACAGGACATTGCCAAAGCGCAGCGCCATCAGGTTCTGCACCGTTTCCTTGCCAAGGTAATGGTCGATGCGGAAAATCTGCGCTTCGCTGAAACCGGCGGCGACCGCGTCGTTAATCCGCGCGCTGCTCGCCAGATCGTTGCCCAGCGGCTTTTCAAGCCCGATGCGCACCTGATCATGGGCAAGCCCGGCGCGGCGCAGCCCCTCGATGGTCGGCTCGAACAAGGCGGGCGCGGTCGACAGGAAAATGGCAAGCCCCCCCGACGTATCGCCCAACTTTGCCGCCAGCGCGCCAAACCCGTCGATCTGCGAGGCATCGAGCGTCTGATACTGCAGCCGGTCGAGAAATCCGCTCACGCGCCCTGCGTCCTTGCGGTCATCGGGCAGAAATTCGTCGAGCGCCGCCTGCGCAAAAGCGCGAAAGCCCGCGTCATCAAGGTCGGACCGTGCCGTACCGACGATGCGCAAGCCCGGCGCGATCAGATCGTCTTCGTGCAGCGCAAACAGCGAGGGCAGCAACATGCGGCGAGACAGGTCGCCCGTTGCGCCAAACAGCAGCAGGGCGGAACAGCTTGTCGCCATCTTGGCATATCTCCCGGAGTTGTCCCCGGACGGATCCAGCCGGGGCCGTGCCTGCCCTAGAGGCGAAATGTCTTGCGTAAAACATGCATAAGTATGCGGTTCATAGCTATGCGCATTTATGCGTCAGACGCTACCGCTTGCGCCGGGGCGCAGTCGGCGCGTCAAAGTCGGGCGCCTTTTCCGCGACCCAGCCAAGGAAGCGCACGATCTCGGGATGCTCGATCAGCTTGTCGCGATCGCCCCCGCTCCGCGCGAGTTCGGCATTGGTAAAGACCGTCTCGATCGTGCGGCGGCAGATCGGGTGCACCGCCACGGTGGCCCGCCCTCCCCGGCTTTTCGGCACGGGATGATAGCGATCGACCTGCTCTCCGAGCGGGCGAAGGCACAACCAACAGGTCGGCGCGGGGGCTGCGGGGGCGGCGTCTTCTTCAAGATCAAGGTATTGTCTGCGTTTTTTTGACATGCTTGCGTTCATTTCCGTGGTGCCGGCCTTGATTGGCGATTTCGCTGACAGGCGAAGCCGAACGCGCCTTAGGGAGGGCGCATGACTACTGTACCACACGACAAGACGGCAAGCCCGGTCTCGCCCGTCGCGACGCGGCAATCGGCCGAAGGACCGCTGCGACCGTTTCGCCGTGCATGGGCATATCCGCTCCAGCGGCGGATCGCTCGTATCCTCCGCTTTTCCGGATGCTGTGACGGGAGAGGATTTACTTCGGATCGATGCTGCTGTCGCGCCCGGTGACGCCATCCGGCCATGGCCCGTCCCAGCAGTGCCGCGGCTCTACCGGTCGCACCAGGGTAAAGCGCTTTGGCCGGATCATCTTCGGCAGGCTGGATACCGGCGCGACGTAAGTGGGGGCCCCTCCGGGCACCACGCCCATGTAGCTGCACTGTACGCGAGGCGAAGCGGGCCACATCAGCGCCCTGCCGATTTCGCCGAGGGGCGTTATCAGCCCTACGGCCAATACGACAAGGATCAGCCACCTTGCCTTGCGCTGGGCTGCGCGATCGTCCTGTGGTCCATCTTCCGCCAAAATCGCCGCCATCATCACGGACAGTATCGCCAGTGCAGGAATGCTCGCGCGCATGATGAAATCCGAGGAATCGCCCACCCGTCCCAGTGGAATGGTCACAAGCATGGCCACGACCAGCATCGTCGCCGTGCCCCCGAATCGCAACTGCCGCAGCGTCAGCCGCAGGGCATAGAAATAGCCTCCGACTTCGAGGGTCAGAAAGATGCCATAAACCCACCAGTTGAGCGAAGCTCCCCCGGCACCCACCGCGCCGCTGTTGGCTGTCAGGTACAGCAGTCCGGGCAGGCTGATTGCTCCCGCAAGGGCGGGCCACAGTATCATGCCGGGAGTCAGGTCGCGTCGAATCGCTGTCGACAGGAAGACATGGGCAGCAAGGGGCACGCATCCCATCAACGCAAGCGGGGAAAGCAGCGCAAGCAGCGGCATTACCGCAAACAGCGCAATGGCCGGGGCTCGCTTTCTCAGCCACAAAAGATACAGCATGGCAAAGAGCCACCCTGTCATGGCATGTTGGGGGACCCAGAATGCTTGGGTGACATGGGAGGAATATTGCAGGTTCGACCACTGTTCGAGATGCAGCGAAAGCGGATGGCGAATCAGAATTTGCCCAAATACATCCATGCCGCTGAAGCCGACGAACACGCCCAGGGCAATCGCCCGCTGTCGCCGTTCGGCAAACAGCCCCGACCCCAGCGCCAGGATCAGCGCCAGCATCACGGTGTTCTGCGTCAGCAAGGCGACTTCGGCAGCATAGCTGCCCGCCCATTTGCCAATCAACGCCGGAAGCAAATACATCCCGAGAGGCGCGCGCAAGATCTTTGCGCCCAAGGGCTGATCATAAGCAAAAGGCCAGGAAAATCGCGCCAGATCTCCCAGCACTGCATTTCGAACCTGCCAGTCGGTGTTGGCATAGAAAAATCGGCCCTCACCTCCCAGCAGGAGCAGGCAAAAGGCGACCGCCAAACATACACCAAGCGTCCCTGCCGACACGCGTCCCGGCCATTGTGCGCGCCAAACGGCCCAGCCAATCGCTCCGCAACCGGTCAGCGCGACGAACGACCACCACAGCGGCATCGCCAAAAAAGCCCACAAGGCGGCCTGCATGGCGACCAAAATGCCAAAAAGCATGAAAAAGATTGCCCGCAGGCTCAGGCCATGAATGGGACGCGGGCGATCAATGTCGAAAGTCTCGGGAATCATAAAATGCAAGCGACCACATTTCGGAATGGGCCGCAAGACATGCATCGGCAGGCGCTTCATAATCGTTACCGGGAATGAAATAGTCACTCCGGTTTGCCAACCTCGCATCGCCCCGATCTGCATGCCCCATCCGGGACTTGGGCCGAATCTGCCCCACCGCGCGCGGTTACGCCGCTTTTCCGATGCTTTTGTGCCGAATTCAGCAAATTTCAAGCATTTTGGTTGTCTATCGTGGGCAGCCATCATGAGCCCTGGTTCGATGAGGTGCAGGCTCGCGCTGCGGACTATGCCATGCGAAGGATTTTCCCGGGGCGATGATCTGGCGCGGCATGGTTACGGGGGCAACCGGACCAAGAGCGGTCGAAGTTTGTTCGTTTAGCAAATCCTAAGCATTTTTCGGTCTATTGACGGTTATCGATCCGAAACACTTGCACATGCGGAGTCTGCCGTAGTGGGCATCAATAAGACGGGATACGGGGCATGAGCGCATTTGGTCGCAAGGCTGGTACGGGCGGAGGAAGCGCGGCGATGCGCCCTTCGTTCGGCGTTGCCCGGCCGATGAAAGGCAATGACAGCGCCGCGCCGTTGAGCCCGGCGGCGGGCGCCGTGCCGGTGCCCGGCAATGACGGACGCAGCTTCGAACCGGGCGACGCCAACGGCAGGAATTCCGACGCGCTGGCGCGGCTGGCTGATCGGGTCAATCAGGTCGTTGAAACTCATCACCATGCCGAAGGGTTCGAAGCCTCGGTCCACAAGATCAAGGAACAGGTGCTGCCTCACCTGCTCGAACGCGTCGATCCCGAAGCGGCGGCCACGCTGACCAAGGAAGAGCTGTCCGAGGAATTCCGCCCGATCATCATGGAAGTGCTGGCCGAGCTGAAAGTCACGCTCAACCGGCGCGAACAGTTCGCGCTGGAAAAAGTGCTGATCGACGAATTGCTCGGGTTCGGGCCGCTGGAAGAATTGCTCAACGACCCCGACGTTTCGGACATCATGGTCAACGGGCCCGACCAGACCTATATCGAAAAAAAGGGCAAGTTGACGCTCGCGCCGATCCGGTTTCGCGACGAAAATCACTTGTTCCAGATCGCGCAGCGGATCTGCAACCAGGTCGGCCGTCGCGTCGATCAGACCACCCCGCTGGCCGACGCCCGCCTCAAGGACGGCAGCCGCGTCAACGTCATCGTCCCGCCGTTGTCCTTGCGCGGCACCGCGATTTCGATTCGCAAATTCTCCGAAAAGCCGATCACGCTCGACATGTTGCGCGATTTCGGCTCGATGAGCGACAAGATGTGCACCGCGCTGAAAATCGCGGGCGCCAGCCGGATGAACATCGTCATTTCGGGCGGTACGGGCTCGGGCAAGACGACCATGCTCAACGCCATGTCCAAGATGATCGATCCGGGCGAGCGCGTGCTGACGATCGAAGACGCTGCCGAACTTCGCCTGCAACAGCCGCACTGGCTTCCGCTTGAAACCCGCCCGCCAAACCTTGAAGGCCAGGGCGCGATCACCATCGGCGATCTCGTCAAGAATGCGCTGCGTATGCGTCCCGACCGGATCATCCTGGGCGAAATTCGCGGCGCGGAATGTTTCGACCTGCTGGCCGCGATGAACACCGGCCACGATGGTTCGATGTGTACGCTTCACGCCAACAGCCCGCGCGAATGCCTGGGCCGTATGGAAAACATGATCCTGATGGGCGACATCAAGATCCCCAAGGAAGCGATCAGCCGCCAGATCGCCGAATCCGTCGATTTGATCGTTCAGGTCAAGCGCTTGCGCGACGGGTCTCGCCGGACCACCAACATCACCGAAGTGATCGGGATGGAAGGCGATGTCATCGTGACGCAGGAACTGTTCAAGTTCGAATATCTCGATGAAAGCGACGACGGAACGATCATCGGCGAATTCCGCCCAGCGGGTCTGCGTCCCTATACGCTGGAAAAGGCCCGGCAATACGGTTTCGATCAGGCCTTCCTCGAAGCCTGCCTGTGATTTTTCCTGCCGGGACTTGATTTTTCCTGCCGGAATTTGATTTTTCGGTTGAGACGCTGCACAAAAGGGTGCGCGGGTTTTGCTTGATCCGCGCGCCGTCGCGCCCCTAGGGCGGTCGGCAATGGCGTCTTCCCCCGATCATCATATTCGCGCGCTGCACCCCGGGCCGCCGATCGAACAGCGCCCGATGCTGGCGCTGGGGCTGCGGCTAGGCTCGGCATTTCTGTTTTCGGTCGTTCTGCTGCTGATCAAGCTGACCGGCGATCGCGGCGTGTGGTTTCCCGAAACGCTGGTCTGGCGGCAAGTGGTGCCGAGCGTGCTGCTGCTGGGCTGGCTGGCTGGGCACGGGCAATTGCACCGGTTGCGCACCGCGCGGCCCTGGGTCCATGCCCGGCGCGCGGCGATCGGGTCGGTCGGCATGTTCATGACTTTGGGCGTGGTGCTGTTGCTGCCCTTGGCCGAAGCGACCGTGCTGGGGTTTACCGCGCCGATCTTTGCGGTGATCCTGTCGGTGCTGGTGCTGCATGAACGCGTCGGAGTCTGGCGCATCGGCGCGGTCGTGCTCGGGCTGATCGGGGTGGTGATCATGGCCAATCCGAGCCAGTCGCACTTGCCGTTGTTCGGGCTGGCCGTCGGGGTCGGTGCGGCGTTCATGGTCGCGCTGGTGTCGATCCAGTTGCGCGATCTGGGCCGCACCGAAGAGCCGGTGACAATCGTGTTCTATTTCTCGGCGATGAGCGCGCCCGCGCTCGCGCTGCTGCTGCCCTTTGCGCCGGGCGGCCATGACCGTCCGTTTCACCACGATGCGATCACCTGGCTGATGATCGGCGGGATCGGGCTGTTCGGCATGTTTTCCCAACTGCTGATGACTGCGGCGCTGCGTTATGGGCGGGTGTCGAGCGTGATCGTGATGGATTATGCGCAGTTCGGCTGGTCGTTGCTGTGGGGTTGGCTGGTGTTCGATCATTTGCCGCCGGCGAGCACCTGGCTGGGCGCACCGGCGATCATCGCGGCAGGGGCGATCATCGCGCGGCGCGAACATCTGCGCGCCACCAGATCCTGAAAGCTCAGTTTACCTGCCGGTCCATTTGCGCCCAATACGGCTCGCGCAAGGCCCTGCGCATGATCTTGCCGGTCGGATTGCGCGGCAAGGCTGGGATGATGTCGATCGATTTGGGCACCTTGAACCCGGCAATCCGCTGACGCGCCCAGGCGATCACGCTTTCGGGATCGACGCTGTGCCCTTCGCGGGGCACGACGCAGGCCTTGACCGCTTCGCCCCACCGCGCATCGGGCACGCCGATCACCGCGACTTCGGCGACATCGGGATGGCCGTAGATCGCGCTTTCGACTTCGGCGGGGTAGACGTTTTCGCCGCCGGTGATGATCATGTCCTTGATCCGGTCCTGGATATAGACATAGCCGTCATCGTCCATATACGCCGCGTCGCCGGTGCGGACCCAGCCTTGCGCGTTCATCGTCCGCGCGGTCGCCTCGGGCAGGTTCCAGTAATGCAGCATGTTGCTGGAACTGCGCGTTTCGATCTCGCCGACCGTGCCGCGCGGCACTTCGCCGCCGACGACATCGACAATGCGCAGATCGACGCCTGGCACCGCGCACCCGGCCGAGCGCATGCGCGCATTGCCCGCCATGTCATGGTCCGCCGGCGGCAGGATGCAGATCGTGCCGGTGGTTTCGGTCATGCCATAGCATTGCATGAATTGCGCATTGGGGATCGTCGTCACCGCTTCGCTCAGCAATGCGAGCGGGATCGGCGCCGCGCCATAGAGCACGTATTTCAGCCGGGAAAAGTCGGTTTCCTGCGCCAACGGATGCTGGATCAACATCTGCAAGGCCGCAGGCACGATGAAAAAGCGCGTGATCCCCTGCGCGACGCCGCGCAGCGCGCCTTCGGCCGTGAATTCGCTCTGGATGATCGCCCGCACGCCGCCGCTGAAGGCCATGATCCCCAGCCCGGTGCCGCCGATATGCGAACATGGCATGCACACCAGAATCGCTTCGTCGCGATCCCATTCCGCCCAGGGCAGCCCGGCATCGAGCGCGGGCTTGCGCAGCCCGAAGAAATTGCGCTGGCACAGCACCGCCCCTTTGGGATGGCCGGTCGTGCCCGAGGTATAAAGCTGCAAGGCGGCATCGTCGGGACCGGCAGGCACGATGGCGATGTCCGGCATGGCCTCGATCGCGGCGCGCGCGGTGTTTTCGTCCAGAACATGCGCGATGGCCGGAATGTCCGCCCGCAGCGCTTCGACCGTCTCGGCAAAGCCCTCGCCCGCAAAGACCACCTTTGCCCCGGTATCGTTGAGGATAAAGGCGATTTCCGCAGGGGCAAGCCGCCAGCCGATCGGCGCCATGACCACGCCGATCCGCGCGGGGGCATAGAAAATCTGGAAATAGATGTCGGCGTTCTTGCCGATCCAGGCGATGCGGTCGCCCTTTTTCACGCCAAGTTCGCGCAGCAAGGCGGCGATCTTGCGCGAGCGCACGTCCATCTGCGCAAACGTCGTGGTTCGCCCGCCCTCTTCGTGCGCGATGGCATCGCCCCGATCGTGCGCCCAATGGTTAAAAAAGGCGTCGAACGTCAGAAACTGTGCGGTTTCGCGCATGACCTCTCCCCTGGCTTGGCCCGCGCGAAGATTGCCCCGCGCGGGCTTGCCGTTTAATCAGATGATTAAATCGATCAGGGAGAAGCGCAAGCGCAATTGTAAAGCGACTATGGCGCCGTCCACACCAGCCGCGGTTTCCTGGCGGCGAGCGTTTCGTCGAGCCGCCGACGTGGCGCGAAATGCGGCGCGGTGTGCAGGCTTTCGTCGCCTGCGCGCGCGCGATCGGCAAGGCTGCGCATCGCCGCGATGAACTGATCGAGCCCTGCCCGGCTTTCGGTTTCGGTCGGTTCGATCAGCATCGCGCCATGCACTACCAACGGGAAATAGACCGTCATCGGGTGAAACCCCTCGTCGATCAGCCCCTTCGCGAGATCAAGCGTCGAAAACCCGTCGGCAAACCCGGCATCGCTGAAGAGGGCTTCGTGCATGCAGGGGCCGGTCTTGGCGAACGGCGCATCGAGCACATCGCGCAACCGCGCGAGCACGTAGTTGGCATTGAGCACCGCATCGCCCGAAACCTGGGCCAGACCATCGGCGCCATGCGTCAGGATATAGGCAAGCGCGCGCGTAAACATGCCCATCTGGCCATGAAATGCACACATCCGGCCAAAGGTTTCGGGTCGCTCGGCAGCCGATTCGACCAACCTTGGCCGTCCGTCCGGATCGCGCACCACATAGGGCAACGGCGCATGCGGGGCGAGCGCCGCCGACAGCACCACCGGCCCGGCACCCGGCCCGCCTCCGCCGTGCGGCGTCGAAAAGGTCTTGTGCAGATTGATGTGCATCGCATCGACGCCAAGGTCGCCGGGGCGCACGCGCCCGACGATCGCGTTGAAATTGGCCCCGTCGCAATAGACATAGCCGCCCGCAGCGTGGACCGCGTCGGCGATCGTTTTGAGATCGCGCTCGAACAGGCCGCAGGTATTGGGATTGGTGATCATCACGCCCGCCACATCGGGCCCGAGCCGCGCCAGCAGCGCCGCCAGATCGACGCGCCCGTCGGGGCCGGCGGGAATCGTCGCGACGCCAAACCCGGCAAAGGCGGCTGTCGCCGGATTGGTGCCATGCGCGCTTTCGGGCACGAGGATCACGCGGCGCGTTGCCGCATCGCCGCGTGCTTCAAGCGCGGCGCGGATGGCCAGAAGGCCGCACAATTCACCATGCGCACCCGCCTTCGGGCTCATCGCCACTGCCGCCATTCCGGTCAGTTGCACCAGCCAGTCCGCCAGTTCTGCGATTACGGTCAGCGCGCCTTCGACGCTCGATTGCGGCTGCAACGGATGGACCGCGGCAAAGCCGGGCATCCGCGCGACTTTCTCATTGAGCCGGGGGTTATGCTTCATCGTGCATGACCCCAGCGGAAACAGCCCGAGATCGATGGCATAGTTCTGCCGCGACAGGCGGGTGTAATGGCGCACCGTTTCCGGTTCCGACAGGCCGGGCACATCGACGGGCGCTGCGCGCAGGCGCAAGCCTGGCAGGATCTCGCCCTCGCACGCATCGAAATCGACGCCGCAGCGCGCGGCGTCGCCGATTTCGAAAATCAGTGGCTCTTCCAGTTCGAGCGCACGGTTTCCGGTCTTCGTCATCGGATCGGCGGTGCCGAGCGAAGGGCGCCAGCCAGAGGGATTCAAATCGTTCATGCCAAAACCTCTTCCAGCGCGGAGCCCAGCGCGGCAATATCGGCGGGGTCGGTGCATTCGGTCGCCGCGATCAGCAGGACATCGGCCAGATCGGCGCGGTCGGGGCAGAGCCGCGACAGCGGCACGCCGCCCAGCACACCGCGCGCCGCCAGCGCCTCGACCACATCGGCGGCAGGGCGCGGCAGATGCACGGCAAATTCGTTGAACCAGACCCGGTTGATCAGCGAAACGCCGGGAATCGCCTCCAGCCGCCGCGCCGTCGCGACCGCGCGGGCATGGCTCAGTTCGGCCATGCGCATCAGTCCCCCGCCCCCGAGCAAAGTCAGGTGGATGCTGAAGGCAAGCGCGCAAAGACCTGAATTGGTGCAGATATTCGAGGTCGCCTTTTCGCGGCGAATATGCTGTTCGCGCGTCGACAGGGTCAGCACAAAGCCGCGCCGACCATCGGCATCAAGCGTTTCGCCGCACAGGCGACCGGGCATCTGCCGCACGAACTTCGCCGAGCAGGCAAACAGGCCGAGATAAGGCCCGCCGAATTGCAGCCCGACGCCCAGCGCCTGCCCCTCGCCCACCACGACATCCGCGCCGAGCGTGCCCGGGCTTTCGATCAGGCCGAGCGCGACGGGCTCGGTCACCACCGCGATCAGCAGCGCGCCCATGGCATGGGCCGCCTCGGCAATCGCGGCCAGATCGGGGATGCGGCCCAATACGTCGGGGTATTGCACCACGACTGCGGCGGTTTCGCCATCGATCGCGGCGATCACGGCGGCATCGTCGCTGTCTGACTCGGCGCGCGGGGGAAAAGTCACCAGGCTGTCACCGGCAAAGCGCGCCATCGTCGCAGCCGTTTCGGCATAATGCGGATGAAGCCCGCCCGACAGCACCGCGCGGCTGCGCTTGGTGACGCGCGTGGCCATGGCAATCGCCTCCCAGCACGCGGTCGACCCGTCGTAGAGCGAGGCGTTGGCCAGATCACAGCCGAACAGCCGCGCCACTTGCGTCTGGAATTCAAACAGGACCTGCAAGGTGCCCTGCGCGATTTCCGGCTGATAGGGGGTATAGGCGGTCAGGAATTCGCCGCGCTGGATCAGATGATCGACGCTGGCCGGGACATGGTGGTGATAGGCCCCCGCGCCGCAGAAAAACGGCGCATCATCGGCGGTCAGGGCGCGCGCCGACAGGGCCGCCATATGGCGTTCGACCGCACGTTCGCTGGCATGAAACGGCAGGCCGGGGATCGGCCCGGGCAAGAGCGCGTCGGCGGGGACATCGACGAACAAGTCATCGATCGATCCCGCGCCAATCGCGCCCAGCATGGCGGCGCGATCCGCCTCGGTGAGCGGGAGTGTACGCATTATTGCCCCGCGACCAGTTCGGCATAAGCCGCTGCATCAAGCAGGCCATTGAGTTCGGTCGGATCGGCAAGGTCCATATCCCACAGCCAGCCGTCGCTTTCCGCCGCCGAATTGACAAGGTCGGGCGCGTCTTCGAGCGCGGTGTTGACCGCCGTGACCGTGCCGCCGACCGGCGCATAGACGTCGCTGGCGGCTTTGACCGAATCCACCACCGCCGCGCTGTCGCCTTTGGTCAGGCCGGCACCCACTGCCGGGACTTCGACAAAAGTGATGTCGCCAAGCTGACCTTGTGCATAGTCGGTGATCCCGACCCGGGCAGAGGAACCGTCAGCCTCGATCCATTCGTGGTCGCGGGTGAAATAGCGGGGCATCAGGCAACTCCTTTGCGATGATAGCGATGGGTAACGAAGGGCATGGGGACAACGCGCGCGGCGATCCGGCGTCCGCGCACATCGATGGTCAGCGCGGTGTCGGGCGCCGTATGGGCGACATCGAGCAGCGCCATGGCGATCGGGTATCCCAGGCTCGGGGCAAATCCGCCCGACGTGACCGCGCCGACCGGCGTTTCGCCGACGAGGACAACAGCACCTTCGCGCGCGGCCATGCGGCCATCGAGAACAAGCCCGACGCGGCGGCGCTTCGGTCCATGGGCCAGCGCCGCCATGATCCGGGCATGGCCGGGAAAGCCGCCTTCGCGACGTCGCCGCTGCGCAAGGGCAAAGCGCAAGTCCGCTTCGACCGGATCGATGTCCGGTGTCAGATCATGGCCATAAAGCGGCAGTCCCGCCTCCAGCCGCAGCGAATCGCGGGCGCCGAGGCCGATCGGGCGGACCGCCGGATGCTCTGCCAAAGCGTCGGCAAAGGCGGCGATGGCCGGGATCGGGACCGCGATTTCAAAGCCGTCTTCGCCCGAATAGCCCGAGCGACTGATATGCAGATCGACCCCGTTCCAACTATACGTATCGGCGGTCATGAACCACAGATCGTCCGGCGCGGCGGGCACCAGCGAGGCCAGCGCCTGTGCAGCGCGCGGCCCTTGCAGCGCAAGCAAGCCGTGATCGCTGCGCTCGGTCAGCGTGACGCCTGCGGGCAGACGCGCGGATATATGGGCGATGTCGTCGTGTTTGGTCGCGCCGTTGACGACCAGGAAAAACCCGTCGGACCAACGCGTGACCATCAGGTCGTCGAGAATGCCGCCCTGATCGTTGAGCAGCAGCGAATAGCGCTGCGCCCCTTGACCAAGCGTCGCCAGATCGATGGGCAGCAAGGCTTCGAGCGCGGCTTGCGCGAGCGATTGGTCGGCGCCGGGCGCAGCGATCAGCAGTTGCCCCATGTGCGACACATCGAACAGGCCCGCATTTTCGCGCGTCCACAAATGCTCGGCGATGATTCCATCGTACTGCACGGGCATCGCATGGCCGGCAAACGGGACCATTCTCGCATTTCGCGCTCGGTGCCAGGAATCGAGCGGAAGTACCCGCAGATCTTGCGAAATATTGTCAGTGTTGCTCACAAATATCGGCTCCGCGCATCAAGGGCGTCAAACGGAGCCCCCTCTGTCGCGGAACCTGAGAGTTTTCCCCGAGACGCCGCCGATATCGGCGGTGCAGCGGGGTTACCCCTTCGGTGGCACCAGCCCAAAGGGTCGGTGCGCTTTCCAGAGCATCACTGTCGATCCACGCGGTCCATTGTGCCTGAGAGTTTCCGGGGCGGTTGCTCCTTCGGCGTCCTTGCCAAACGCCCTGTAGACAAGGCGATTCGCGCAGAACTCTCCCGCGTCGATCAGTGACGCTTATGCCCCTGCCTTATTTTTCTGATTCACGTCAAGCCATGGTGGGCAAGGCTGTGGATATCCGGCGTGTAATGGACGTGGCGCCCCCGTCCCTGCTGTCCGGCGAGCGCCAGGATCGCCGCTGCGACATCGCGCGCGCGAACCGAGCGATAGCGCGCGAGCCCCCCGTGCAACAAGGGATCGATCAGGGGCGCGATGATCTGCCCCAGTCGCTCGGCCGGGCGCGGCGGTCCGCTGCGACGCCCCCGCAGCAGGCCCGGACGCAGAATGTCGAGCCTCGAAAAACCCATATGGTTTACAGCGGCTTCGGTCTCGCCCTTGACGGACAGGTAGAAGTTGCGCGCGTCCGGATCGGCGCCGACCGAAGACACCAGAATGACCTGTCGCGTCCCCGCTGCGCGTGCCGCCCGTGCCACGTCGACCACAAGGTCATGATCCACGGCACGAAACGCCTGCCGGTCGCCGCCAACTGCGGCAATCGTCGTGCCCAGCGCAATGACCAGCGTCACCGGGCGCGCCCGCGCAATGGCGGCGGGCCAATCGGCGGGATCGGCGACCAGCATTTCAAGCCTCGCCCCAGCCGGCAGCGAGACTTCGCGACGGGCAAGCGCGGCAAGCTTTATATCCGCGCGCGCCGCCGTGGCGGCGATCACCGCCGTACCGATCAGTCCGGTTGCGCCGACCAGCAGCAGCGGCACGCGATCGGGCTCAGACATTGCGCAGCCGTTCGGGGATGCGTCCGGTCAGTTTGGTATATTGGTCGATGGCAAAGCGGTCGGTCATCCCGGCGACATAGTCGGCAATCGTCCGGGCCCGCCCGGGCTCGCCCCCGGGCAAGCGTGCCTGCCAGGATGACGGCAACAGCGCGGGATCGGCGGCGTAGGCAGCGAACAGGCTGGCGATGACCTCTCGCGCTGTGTCCGCTGCGGCAACTTGTTCGGGATGGAGATAGAGCCGGGCGTACATGAATTTCTTCAGCGCGCGTTCCTCGGCCTGCAGCTTCGGGGAAAAACCGCACAGCGCCCGCCCGGCAGCGCGGACATCGTCGACATGGGCAACGCCGCTTGCCGCGATGCGGTCGCGCGTTTCGCCAAGCACGTCGTTGACCATGCGCCCGATCTGCCCGCGCACCAGTTCGCGCAACAGCCGATCGCGCGGAGCACCGGGAAAGCGCGCTTCGATCGCATACCATTGCTCGGCCAGCGACGGCAGTTCGAGCAGATGATCGAGCGTCAGAAAACCGGCGCGCAAACCGTCGTCGATGTCATGATTGTCATAGGCGATGTCGTCCGAAATCGCCGCGACTTGCGCTTCGAGCGAGGCATGGCTTGTCAGATCGAGCGGAAAGGCCGCGTCGAGCTCGGCCAGGGCCCAGGGCGCGCGGCGCGCCGGACCCCCAAGAACCGGACCATTATGCTTGGCCAGCCCTTCGAGCATTTCCCAGGTGAGATTGAGCCCGTCGTGTTCGACATAAGGACTTTCCAGCCGCATCAGAACGCGCAAAGTATTGGCATTGTGGTCAAATCCGCCGCACTCGGCGAGCGCAGCCTGCAACGCATCTTCGCCCGCATGGCCGAAGGGCGGATGGCCGATGTCATGCGCAAGACACAGCGCCTCGGTCAGGTCTTCATCGAGCCCCAGCGCGCGGGCGATCACCCGGCCGATCTGCGCGACTTCGAGGCTGTGTGTCAGGCGGACACGATAATGATCGCCATCGGGCGCAACGAAGACCTGTGTTTTGTGCCGCAAGCGGCGAAACGCGATCGAATGGATGATCCGATCGCGATCGCGCTGAAACACACTGCGCGGCCCCCGCGCGGTCACCCCCTCGGGCGCGAACTCACGTCCGCGTGAATGCTCCGGGTCGCATGCAAAGGGGGCTTTCGTTGTCATCGCCGCCGATTAGGCAAGGTCGGTTCAATGCGCCAGCGCCTTGACGATGTCCTCGACCATCTTCTTCGCATCGGCCAGCAGCATCATCGTCTGGTCCATGTAAAAGACGTCGTTATCGACCCCGGCATAGCCGACCCCACCCATCGAGCGTTTGACGAAAAAGATCGTCTTGGCCTTGTCGACGTCAAACACCGGCATGCCGTAGATCGGCGATGACTTGTCGGTCTTGGCCGCCGGATTGACCACGTCGTTGGCGCCGATGATGAAGGCGACGTCGGCCTGGGCAAATTCGCCGTTGATGTCTTCCAGCTCGAACACTTCGTCATAGGGCACGTTGGCTTCGGCCAGCAGCACGTTCATGTGCCCCGGCATGCGGCCTGCGACCGGGTGGATCGCGTATTTCACATTGACCCCGCCCGCCTTCAACTGATCGCCCATTTCGCGCAAAACGTGCTGCGCCTGGCTGACCGCCATGCCGTAGCCCGGGATGATGATGACGGTTTCGGCCTCTTTCATGATATAGGCCGCGTCTTCCGCGCTGCCGCGTTTCCATGGCCGCTGCTCCTTCGCCGGGCCGCCGCCCGCTTCGGGAGCGGCGCCAAAGCCGCCCGCGATCACCGAAATGAAGCTGCGGTTCATCGCCTTGCACATGATATACGACAGGATCGCGCCCGATGATCCGACCAGCGCGCCGGTGATGATCATCGCCGTGTTGTGCAGCGTAAAGCCCATCGCCGCCGCTGCCCAGCCCGAATAGGAATTGAGCATCGAGACGACGACCGGCATGTCCGCGCCGCCGATCGGGATGATCAGCAGGAACCCGATTGCAAACGACAGCGCGGTAATCGCGGCAATCACCCACAGCGCTTCATCTTGCGTAAAACAGCCGACAAGCCCGATGATCAGCGCCAGCGTGCCCAGATTGAGGACATGGCGGCCCGGCAGCATGATCGGAGAACCGCTCATCTTGCCCGCCAGTTTCAGGAAGGCGATGATCGAGCCGGAAAAGGTGATCGCGCCGATGGCAATGCCAAGGCCCATTTCGACGCGGCTGTGCGCGGCGATCTCAGCCCCTTCGAGAATGCCGAAAGCGCCCGGATTGAGATAGGCCGCCCAGCCCACCAATACCGCCGCCAGCCCCACCAGCGAGTGAAACGCGGCGACCAGTTGCGGCATGTCGGTCATCTTGATCCGGCGTGCCGTAACAAAGCCGATGCCCCCGCCGATCGCCAGCGCCGCGAGGATTTCGGGCAGGCTGGCAATGGCATGGGTGATCAGCGTGGTCACGACCGCGATCGTCATGCCGATCATGCCGTAACGGTTGCCCGCGCGTGACGTTGCAGGGCTCGACAGACCGCGCAGCGCCAGAATGAACAAGACCCCCGCGATCAGATAGGCGAGCGAAACCCAGGAAGAGGAAGCGGCTTCCATCACTTCTTTTCCTTCTTCTTGTACATCGCCAGCATGCGTTCGGTAACGGCAAAACCGCCAAAGATGTTGACGCTGGCCAGCACGATTGCCCCCAGCCCCAGCCATTTCGACACCGCAGAGCCATCCGCCGCGCCCGCGATCAGCGCGCCGACCACGATCACCGAGGAAATCGCGTTGGTCACGGCCATCAACGGCGTGTGTAACGCCGGCGTGACCGACCAGACGACGTAATAGCCGACAAAACAGGCCATCACGAAAATCGACAGAATGCTGACAAAATCCATTATAAATCCTCCCCGGCACGGGGAGGGGGACCGCCCGAAGGGTGGTGGAGGGGCCTTGCCCCGCCTACCGCGATCGCCTCAGCCGCACCAACAGCATCCGCCAAGACAAGCGAGGCGGAAACGCGTCGTACTATGTAGCCGTTGTCTTCGAGAAACCGCGTTCTGACCGCATCTCGGCTTGCTCGACCACCAACATCGTGTGCGAACCCATCAATTTCGACAACCAATCGCGCGGCGAGGCAGCAGAAATCGGCCACATAAGGCCCGATCGGGTGCTGGCGGCGGAATTTCAGGCCCTTTGGGCGCAGCCGCAATTGCTGCCAGAGCAGGACTTCGGGCAAAGTCATCGTTTTGCGCAGAGAACGGGCCTGCCTGACTACCGGGCGCAGTGCGTTGGGCGATACCCCTCCACCACGCTGCGCGTGGTCCCCCTCCCCGGTTCGGGGAGGATTGGGTTGCGCGCTCAAACCAGCAGCCTTTCGTGGACCACTTTTCCGCCTTGTGTCAGGCGGATGGCGTTGCCGATTTCCTCATCGAGCACCGGGCGACCATCCTCCTTGTCCCAGAACGCGGCGAGAAAGTTGTAGAGATTGCGCGAATAGAGCGCCGAGGCATCGGCGGGCAATTGCGCGGGGGTATTGGCAAAGCCGACGATCTTGACCCCGTGGCGCTCGACGACCTGATCGGGGACAGAGCCCTCGACATTGCCGCCTTGTGCGACGGCCAGGTCATAGATCACGCTGCCCGGCTTCATCGTCGCGATCTGCGCATCGCTGATCAGGCGCGGCGCCGGTCGTCCGGGGATCAGCGCGGTGGTGATGACGATGTCCTGTTTGGCGATATGGCTCGATACCAGCTCGGCCTGCGCTTTCTGGTATTCGGGGCTCATTTCGGTGGCATAGCCGCCCGCGCCTTCGCCTTCGATCCCGGCGACATTTTCGACGAAGATCGGCTTTGCGCCGAGCGACTGGATCTGCTCCTTCGTCGCCGAGCGCACGTCGGTCGCCGATACTTGCGCGCCAAGCCGCCGCGCGGTGGCAATCGCCTGAAGCCCCGCGACGCCAACGCCCATAATAAACGCCTTGGCGGCGCTGATCGTACCGGCGGCGGTCATCATCATCGGAAAGGCGCGGCCATAGAGATTGGCCGCGATCAGCACAGCCTTGTACCCGGCAAGATTGGCCTGGCTCGACAGGATGTCCATCGATTGCGCGCGGGTGATGCGCGGCATGAATTCCATCGCCAGCGCTTCGAACCCGGCGGCGGCATATGCCTCCACCCGATCGCGTTGGCCAAACGGATCATGCCCGGCAACGACCCACGCGCCGGGATTGGCCCCCGCCAGCATGGCGATGTCCGGGCCTTGCACCGCAAAGACGATGTCGGCACCTTGCGCCACGCCGGTTTCGGCGATGTGCGCGCCCGCCGCGATATAATCGGCATCGCCGATCGACGCAGCAAGCCCTGCCCCGGCCTCGACCGTGACCCCGGCCCCCAGCGTGATCAGCTTTTTCACCGTTTCCGGCGTCGCCGAGACACGCGTTTCCCCCGCCGCCCGCTCACGCAGGACGGCAATTGTGACCGAATGCGCCATGCCGCGCGATCAGTGAATCAGATAGATGACGAATGCGACAATCGCCGCGATGACCGGAACCGCCACCTTGATGAGGGTGATAAAGCCGTCATACGTCGCGCGCGCGGCCTTGATGTCGTTTGCCGATGCCATATCCAACCCCTCGTTTTTGCCTGTTATGCGTCATTGTCTGCATTGCGGCATGTCCTTGGTCGATGCCGCTCGGCCATGGTCTAGCCATCATGGGCGGCCTGCTCAAGCGCCAACACGCGCCGACAAAGCTTATCGGCGGCCTTAATCCGCTTTTTACCTAACCTGACTATGCGTTGTCCTTCAGGAAACCTGACCGGATGGCGAATGTCTGACACTGAAGATCGCCTGTTGATGCTCATCGATGACGAACCGGCGCAGATCCGGCTCGTCTCCGCGCTCGCTGCGCGCGAAGGATGGCGCACCGTTGTCGCCCGCGATTCGGAAACCGCGATCGCGATGCTCGGCACGCGCCAGGGGATGCGGTTGGGCGCAATCATTCTCGATCAATGGGTTCCGGGCGAACAGGCCTGCGAACTGATTGCCGAACTGAAAGCGCGGCGCCCTGCCCTGCCGATCCTGATGCTGACCACCAGTTCGTCGCCCCTGCTCGCGGTCGAAGCGATGCGCGCGGGCGCCACCGATTACCTGATCAAGCCGGTCGCGCCCGATCGTCTCGTTTCGGCCTTGCGTGCGGCGACCGCGCCCGAAGTGCAAAGCTCGGAATTGCATCCGCTGACCGAAAAACTGGGCGCATCGCTCGATTTCGATTCGATGATCGGCGCGGCCTCGTCGTTCCGAACGGCGCTCGCGGTGGCGGCGAAGGCTGCGCGGACCCATGCCCATGTCCTGATCGAAGGCGAATGCGGCACAGGCAAGGAAATGCTGGTACGCGCGATGCACGCCGCTTCCCCGCGTGCCAAACTGCCCTTGCGCATTGTCAATGCGGGCGGAATTCCGTCCAATCAGATCGAATCGGTGCTGTTCGGGCACGAAAAAGGCGCTTTTGCCGGCGCTTTCGAACGCCATGTCGGTGCCTTGCAACATGCCGATGGCGGCACGCTGGTGATCGACGAGATCGACCGCCTGCCGCTCGCTGTCCAGCAACGTCTGTTGCAGTTCGTCGATCGCGGCGATGTTCAACCGATCGGCGCGCGCCATTCGTTTCGGCTCGATGTGCGCCTGTTTGTGTGCAGCAATGCGCCGCTCAAGGATCTGGTCGAAGGCGAGCTGTTCGATGCAGATTTGCTCGCCCGGCTTTCCGCGACGCACGTGCATGTGCCCTCTCTGCGCGAGCGGGCGGGCGACATTCCGGCGCTGGCCCGCCATTTTCTCGCGCGGATCGGCGAACAGCCGGGCTTGCGCCCCCTGGGGATCACCGACGGCGCGCTGGCGCTGCTCGGCGCCTATGACTGGCCGGGCAATGTCCGCCAATTGCAGGCGACGCTGTTCCGCGCGGCGGTGTTCTGTGACGGCGAAGCCTTGACCGCGCAGGATTTTCCCAAGCTGGCCAACATGGTCGGCGATACCGTGCGTGTGCCGCAACAGATCGGCGACGGCGCCGGAGTCATGCTGTTTGGCCCCGATGGAAACTTGCGCCCGCTCGAAGACATCGAGGCCGACGTCATCCGCCTTGCCATCGGGCACTATCGCGGGCGCATGACCGAAGTCGCGCGCCGCCTCGGGATCGGTCGCTCGACGCTTTACCGCAAGCTTTCCGAACTGGGCATCGATAACGCTGCCTAATCGACCAACTGGCTGAAATCGGTCAGCGCAGCATCGCGCAGCCCGCGCCAGACCTGCAAGGCCTGGACCGTTTCGGGTACGTCATGCACACGCACCATGTGCGCGCCCGCATCCGCCGCGCGCAAGGCCAGCGTCAACGAGCCCGGCATACGCTTGTGCGCCGGTATTTCGCCCGCGAGAGCGCCGATCATGCGTTTGCGACTGGCGGCAAACAGGATCGGCTGCCCCAGTCCGTGAAACATGGGCAAGGCGTTGATCAACAGCAGATTTTCGGCCAACGTCTTGCCAAAGCCAATGCCCGGATCGAGCAGGATCCTGTCCCGCGCAATGCCCGCAGCCAGGGCCGCATCACGCCGTTCGCGCAAAGCGTCAAACACATCGAGCACGACATCGCGATAGACGCCGTCGGCATGAAGGTCGCCCGCATCGCCCGGCGCATGCATCAGCACGACCGGTGCCCCGCTTTGCGCGACCAGCGCGGCAGTGCGCGGATCATGGCGCAAGGCGGAGACATCGTTGACGATATGCGCGCCCGCACGAAGCGCCGCGCCGATCACGCTCGCGCGGCGACTGTCGATCGAGATCGCCGCGCCCGCCGCAGCCAGCGCCGCGATCACCGGGACAACGCGGCGCTCTTCATCGCCTTCCCATACCGCCGCAGCGCCGGGCCGGGTGGATTCACCGCCGACATCGATCAGGGCCGCGCCCGCTTCGAGCATGGCATGGGCATGTTCGAGCGCGGCGTCGGGCTTGTCGAGGAATTTTCCACCGTCGGAAAAGCTGTCGGGCGTGACATTGAGAATGCCCATGACCAGCGGTTGATCGAGCCGCAGCATTCGCGCGCCGCAGGCAATCGGGGCATGGGTGCGCGCCAGATCCTGCCACTGCGCCTGCGCCTCGGCGGCCAGCGCCTCGGGCAAGGCGGCAATCGCCGCCGCTACGTCACGCGCGCCCAATCTGTCGCGCGTTACGATACGGCCATCGCGGCGGCGGATGAGCGCAAAACGGCTCGCCCAGACCATGCTGCCGCCCAGGCGGATTGCGCCGCCTTCGTCGCTTTGCGGGCTTTCGGCGAGCGCGATCGGGCGGATATAGACCGTTTCGGCCATGGCGCTCAGTCTTCGGTGGCGAGCAAGTAGAGCTGGCGCAGCGCGTCGAGCGGCTTCACTTCGCCTTCGTGCGTGACATGCCAGAATGTCCAGCCGTTGCACGACGGCGCGCCTTGCAGCTTTGCGCCGAGGCCGTGGATCGAGCCCGGCTCTGCGCCCGCCTCGATCGAGCCATCGGCGCGGACCGTGGCGCGAAACCGGCCTTTCTTGTCGGAAAGTTCGGCACCCGGCGCAATCCAGCCGGATTCGACAAGCTGGCCAAAGGCGACGCGCGGCGCGGTCTTGCGGCTCTGCATCGTCTTCAACGCGGATTCATCGAGCGGCAGAGCCATTTCGATGCGCTCTTCGGCGACCGCAATATAACCTTCATCGCGCTCGCAGCCGATCCAGTCGCGGCCGAGCCGCTTGGCCACCGCGCCGGTGGTGCCGGTGCCAAAGAACGGATCGAGCACGACATCGCCCGGATGAGTCGTCGCCAGCAGGACGCGATAGAGCAAGGCCTCGGGCTTTTGCGTGGGGTGCGCCTTGACGCCGTCCTTGCGGATACGCTCCTGCCCCGAACAGATCGGCAGCACCCAGTCGGACCGCATCTGCAATTCGTCGTTGAGTGTCTTCATCGCGCGATAGTTGAACGTGTATTTCGACTTCTCGCTTTTCGAGGCCCAGATCAGCGTCTCGTGCGCATTGGTAAAGCGCGTGCCCTTGAAATTGGGCATCGGATTGGCCTTGCGCCAGACGATGTCGTTGAGAATCCAGAATCCGAGATCCTGCAGCAACGCACCGACGCGAAAGATGTTGTGATAGCTGCCGATGACCCAGATCGAGCCATCGGGCTTGAGCAGGCGGTGCGCCTCGGTCAGCCATTCGCGGGTGAATTTGTCATAAGTGGCGAAGCTGGCGAACTTGTCCCAGTCGTTGGTGACGGCATCGACATGGCTGCCGTCGGGGCGCGCGAGATCGCCGCCCAATTGCAGGTTATACGGCGGATCGGCAAAGATCATGTCGATCGAGGCCGAAGGCAGCGCGCGCATGTTTTCGATGCAGTCGCCGCGCAGGATGCTGTTGACCGGCAGTACGGGATTGGCCGCCGGCGCGGGGCGTGCCTTTGCCCGTGTGCGCGTTGCGATCCGTTCCTTTACCAAGACTGCCATGATTATCCGTGCCTTTCGCTGCAATACCCCCTGATTCTGAATCAAACGCGACTCGCCGTCAAGGCTCGACTCGTGGAGTCAGCACGAGTCGCGGCGAATCCAAAAGGGGAACGGAACGAGTCCGCAGGCCATATCTTGAGTCCGGCCCTCCCCCGGCACGCCACATCTGGTAGGTGCGGGGCGGAACAAATATTTCCGGCGATCAGATCCCGGCGATCAGATCTGCGTCAGTTGCGCCACCGGGCCAAAGCTGCGGCGATGAAGCGGGCACGGGCCGTGGAGCCTCAGCGCTTCGAGATGCAGGCGCGTGCCATAACCGGCATTGCGGTCCCAGCCATAGTGCGGCCATTTCAGCGCGGCGGCATGCATGATCGCATCGCGGTGCTGCTTGGCGAGGATCGAGGCGGCGGAAATCGCGGGCTCGGTCGCATCGCCGCCGACAATCGCGCGCGCCGGCCAGATCCATTCGGGCACGCGGCCCGCCGGAGTCTTGTTGCCGTCGATCAGGACCATGGCGACATCATCGCGTTTGCCCACGAGCGCCGATACCGCGAGCGTCATCGCCTTCATCGTCGCGGCAAAGATGTTGATCCGATCGATCTCGTCGGCTTCGACAACACCGATGCCCCAAAGACACGTGGCGCGGATGGCCGGATCGAGCCTGGCGCGGCTGCGCGCCGACAGGACTTTGGAATCGGCCAGACCATCGGGCGCATCGGGGCCCAACACGACCGCGGCGGCGACCACCGGCCCGGCCAGCGGCCCCCGCCCGGCCTCATCGACGCCGATCAACAGGCCGCCAAAGGGCAAGCCAGTGGGCAAGATGGATGGACAGGACATGGCTTCGCCTCCTATCGCGCGATGACGCCCACCATCAAGCAGAGATCCCGCACATGCCGTTCGATCCCACCCGCGTCGATTGCTGGATCTTTGATCTCGACAATACGCTCTATCCATCCAGCGCCAATCTGTTCAGCCAGATCGATGTCCTGATGGGGCAGTTCATCGCCAATCTGCTCGGCTGCGATCTGGCCGAGGCGCGTCGCGTGCAAAAACTCTATTTCCATGATCATGGCACGACGCTCGCCGGGCTGATGCATTATCATGCGATCGAGCCGGCCGAATTCCTGGCCTTTGTCCATGATGTCGACATGAGCGTGCTCGATGCCGCGCCGCGCCTGGCCGACCGGCTGCGCGCCCTGCCGGGGCGCTGCCTGGTTTTTACCAATGCCGATGCGGACTATGCCGCGCGCGCGCTCGATGCCTTGGGAATTGCCGACTGTTTCGAAGGGATCTGGGACATTCATGCCATGGCCTACCGGCCCAAGCCGGAAATGAGCGCCTATGCCGGGCTGATCGATCATTTCCGCATCGACCCGACGCGCGCGGTGTTCGTCGAGGATACGGCGCGCAACCTGCCCCCTGCCAAGCATCTCGGCATGCAGACGGTGTGGATCGACATGGCGACCGAATGGGGCGACCGCGCCAAGGATGATTCCGCGATCGACGTGATGATCGACGACATGGCTTATTGGCTCGATGCCGTAGCGGGCGAACTTGCCCAAGGGCCACAGCTGGGCTAGGCGCGCCCAAAACCCCCTGCCAGTACGAAAGTTTCCGACATGACCGACCAGCTTGCCGCCGCGATCGAAGCCGCCTGGGAAAACCGTGCCGAAGTCACCCCGGCCAGCGCCGATGTGCGTGACGTGGTCGAAGCCGCGCTTGGCCTGCTCGACAGCGGCAAGGCGCGCGTTGCGGAAAAGATCGATGGCACGTGGCAGGTCAATCAGTGGCTGAAAAAGGCCGTGCTGCTGTCATTCCGGCTGAATGACAATGGGGTGATCGATGGTGGCGCCGGCGGTGCCCCGGCGTTCGACAAAGTGCCATCGAAGTTTGCCGGATGGGATGAAGACAGCTTTCGCGAAGCGGGCTTTCGCGTGGTGCCCGGCGCCGTGGCGCGGCGCGGTGCCTATATTGCGCGCGGCACCGTGCTGATGCCGAGCTTTGTCAATATCGGCGCCTATGTCGATGAAGGCACGATGGTCGATACCTGGGCCACGGTCGGTTCGTGCGCGCAGATCGGCAAGAATGTCCACATTTCGGGCGGCGTCGGGATCGGCGGCGTGCTTGAACCGCTCCAGGCCGGGCCGGTGATCATCGAAGACGGCGCCTTTATCGGCGCGCGGTCCGAAGTTGCCGAAGGCGTCATCGTCGGTCAGGGCGCCGTCCTGTCGATGGGCGTCTTCCTTGGCGCTTCGACCAAGATCATCGACCGCGCCACGGGCGAAGTGCATATCGGCCGCGTTCCGCCTTATGCCGTGGTCGTGCCCGGCGCGCTGCCCGGCAAGCCGCTGCCCGACGGAACGCCGGGCCCCTCGCTCTATTGCGCAGTGATCGTCAAGACGGTCGATGCGCAGACCCGCAGCAAGACCGGGATCAACGATCTGCTGCGTGACTGATCCGCGCGCCCTGATCGAGCGTCTGGGGCTCATCCCCCATCCGGAGGGCGGCTGGTACAGCGAAACCTGGCGTGCCGAGGCACCGCCGGGCACGCGTGCGGCGGGTACGCTGATCCATTTCCTGCTCGAATCCGGGCAGTCATCGCATTGGCATCGGGTCGATGCCGACGAGATCTGGCTGTGGCAGGGCGGCGATCGCATCGAACTGGCGATCGCCGCCGATGCGGCCGGTCCTGTCAGGCGGGTCGTGCTTGGGCCCGAACCTTTGGCGGGCGATCTGTTGCAGGCAGTGGTTCCCGCCGGGCAATGGCAGGCGGCCGTTCCGCTTGACGGGGCGCATGGCCATGCGCTGGTTTCGTGCGTCGTGGTGCCCGGGTTCGACTTCGCAGGGTTCGAATTGGCAGCGCCGGGATGGCGCCCTGGCACTTGATTCGCGGCCGTTGCGTTTCGCACATGCGCTATTTGATTCGTGGCCGCCCTGCCCCAAGGGGAAAAAGGTTGCAATTTGCTCCTGATTATTACCCCATATTTCAGTTTTGTTGCGTTTTATGCATCTTGACGCGCGCGGAAAGCATTTGCTCGTTCGCAGGCGCAGCATAAATCGGGGTCACGCCAGCAAATGACCGGGTGCTGATCATCTCGGTGCAGAGGGCCTTCCCTCACTGGTAAAGGAGTGATTGCCATGCTGAAGACCACGCTGATCGCCGCTACGCTGCTTACTGCTGCTGCACCGACTCTGGCGCTTGCCGCCAGCGACGACGCCGGCCAGTTCACCCACAAGGGTGTGGACTACAACTACACCACCGAAGACAAGGGCGGCGACAAGGTCGTTCGCGGCACCGCCTATGCGGGCAAGGTTCCCTTCGAACTGCACATCCACAAGAAGATGGTCACCGGCACGTTCAACAACAAGCCGGTCGAATTCGAACTGTCGGACGTGAAGAAGCTGGGCCTCGACCTCGGCAACTGATCGCCGTTTTCCGATCCAAAAAAGGCCCCCAGTTCGCTGGGGGCCTTTTTTTGTGCGCCTGCGTTGGCCTGCGGATCACTCCGCTGCGGGCATATAGAGATCGCCGCCGGAGCGGTACTTATCGCGCATTTCGGCCATTCCCGCCTCGACCTCTTCGGCAGCGATAAAGCTGTCGGGCGCGTTGTTCTGGCGTGCGGCAAAATCGCGCACTTCCTGCGTGATTTTCATCGAACAGAATTTGGGCCCGCACATCGAGCAGAAATGCGCGGTCTTGGCGCCTTCGGCGGGCAAGGTCTGATCATGATACTGCTCGGCGGTATCGGGATCGAGGCTGAGATTGAACTGATCGCGCCAGCGAAAATCAAAGCGCGCACGGCTCAGCGCGTCGTCACGCAGCCGGGCCGCCGGGTGGCCCTTGGCCAGGTCGGCGGCATGCGCGGCCAGTTTGTACGTAACGACGCCGACTTTGACATCGTCACGGTCGGGCAAGCCGAGATGCTCTTTCGGCGTAACGTAACAAAGCATGGCGGTGCCAAACCAGCCGATCATCGCAGCGCCGATCCCGCTGGTGATATGGTCATAACCGGGCGCAATATCGGTCACCAGCGGCCCGAGCGTGTAAAATGGCGCTTCGCCGCAGGCCGCCAATTGCTTGTCCATGTTTTCCTTGATCTTGTGCATCGGCACGTGGCCGGGGCCCTCGATCATGACCTGAACGTCGTGCGCCCAGGCGCGCTTCGTCAGCTCTCCCAGCGTGTAAAGCTCGGCAAACTGCGCTTCGTCGTTGGCATCGGCGATCGATCCGGGGCGCAGGCCATCGCCGAGCGAATAGGCGATATCATAAGCCTTCATGATCTCGCTGATCTCGTCGAAATGCTCGTAGAGAAAGCTTTCCTTGTGATGCGCGAGGCACCATTTCGCCATGATCGAGCCGCCCCGGCTGACAATCCCCGTTACGCGACGCGCGGTCATGGGAATGTAGGCCAGCCGGACCCCGGCGTGGATGGTGAAATAGTCCACCCCCTGCTCGGCCTGCTCAATCAGTGTGTCGCGGAAAATTGCCCAGGTCAGATCTTCGGCAATCCCGCCCACCTTTTCGAGCGCCTGATAGATTGGCACGGTGCCGATCGGCACGGGCGAATTGCGCAAGATCCATTCGCGCGTGTCATGGATATTGCGCCCGGTCGACAGATCCATGACTGTGTCGGCGCCCCAGCGGATCGACCAGACCATCTTGTCGACTTCGTTGGCGACGTCCGAGGCGACGGCTGAATTGCCGATATTGGCATTGATCTTGACCAGGAAATTGCGCCCGATCGCCATCGGTTCGCTTTCCGGGTGGTTGATATTGGCAGGGATGATGGCGCGGCCACGGGCGACTTCGTCACGCACGAATTCGGCCGTTACGTGATCGGGGATTTCCGCCCCCCAATCCTTCCCGTCGCGGGCCAGGGCCTCCTTCAGCGCCTTGCGCCCAAGGTTTTCGCGGATCGCGACATATTCCATTTCCGGGGTGATGATTCCCTGCCGCGCGTAATGCATCTGCGTCACGTTACGACCGCTGCGGGCCCGCAACGGTGCGCGGGCAACGGCGGGAAACGGCGGAACCCCTCCCGACCGGTCGGGGCCAAGCTGGCCATTGTCTTCGGGGCGGCAATCGCGGCCGGTATAGTGCTCGACATCGCCGCGCGCGACGATCCAGTCATGGCGCAGCAGCGGCAGCCCGGCGGCTATGTCGATGGGCACTTTGGCATCGGTATAGGGGCCCGAGGTGTCATAGACGCGCACCGGCGGCTCGCCCGATGACGGCTCCAGCGCGATTTCTCGCATCGCGACACTGACCTCGGGAAAGCGCGGGGAATCGATGTAAATCTTGCGGCTGCCGCGGATTGCGCCGGTGGTAACGCCGATTTCGAGCTTGCTGTTGATGTCCGCCATGGTCGCTCCTTCGCGGGGGAACGAGAAATGACGGGCTTGCACAGATTGCGATCGCCGGCCCTTCCCTCCGCCCGTGCTAACGGGTTCAGGTTCGACGGGTCGGGCCACGTGACTGGCCCCTCTCAGCCCACACAGGCTCCCCGAGGTTCGTGGGCCGACTTCTAGGCCGGTCATCGCGGGCTGTCTAGTGGTCCGATTCTGACATTTGCACCCGCTCTCGGCTAGGTAGTGCGCAAATGTCAGAATCTTTTCGGGTCACTATAAACTTTTGATTCTAGTGGATTTTCCGTTTTTGACATTTGCGGCCGTGCTATCCGGATGGCGGGATGCAAATGTCAAAAACAATCCACTAGTGGTCCGATTCTGACATTTGCTACCGCTCTCGGCTAGGTAGTGTGCAA